>OHLL01000343.1_pt1 | contig 21818 bp, 15 predicted proteins | sample 1569031 | NCBI WGS metagenome assembly OHLL01 (sample SAMEA3879606, study PRJEB24766) | human gut metagenome | biome: human-associated habitat; feature: feces | place: USA | collected 1985/1987 | reverse complement strand
CTCTGCTTCGCACTCAGCGGACAAAGGGTGGAGCCCAAGCAGCTCCCGCAGTTGGAAGGGCTGCGCGCATTGGTAGCAGACGACGATACCTACACCTGCCTGAGCGTCAGCACCATGCTGTCCAAGATCGGGATGCGGCCGGAGTGGACGATCTCCGGCCGGGAAGCGGTGATTCGCACCCGGTACGCCATGGAGCAGGGCGACGAATTCAGCGTCTACATCATCGACTGGCTCATCCCCGATATGAACGGCATCGAGGTCGTGCGGCAGATCCGCAAGCTGATCGGGAAAAGCTGCCCTATCATCATTCTGACGGCCTACGATTGGACGGATATTGAAGAGGAAGCCCGCGCTGCCGGAGTGACCGCCTTCTGCGAAAAGCCGCTGTTCCTTTCCGAACTGCGCAGAGTGCTGGCAGAACCGTACGGTGCAGAGCCTGCCTGTAAGCCAGCGCAGCCAGATGCCTCCGAGCTCAAGGGAAAGAAGCTTTTGCTGGTGGAGGACAATGCCTTGAACCGCGAGCTCGCACTGGAGATCCTGAAGGAAGCGGGCTTTGCGGTAGACACTGCTGAGGATGGCGAGATCGCTGTCCAGAAGATGAAGCAGGCGGCCTCCGGGCAGTACGATTTGATCTTAATGGACATCCAGATGCCCAAGATGGACGGTTACGAGGCAACGCGGCAGATCCGCGCCCTGCCGGACGCTGCAAAGGCAGGCATCCCCATCTTTGCAATGACGGCAAACGCCTTTGAAGAAGACCGTCAGAATGCATTGAAGGCCGGTATGGACGGCCACATTGCAAAGCCGCTGGATATTCCGCATCTGCTGCAGGTCCTCGCAGATGTACTGAAATCATAACGGCTGCCAGCCGACAAAAACAAAAGCACCCGCAGCAGGCTTTGCAGAGGCTCTTGACCTCTGGAAGCGAATGCTGCGGGTGCTTTATTTATTTTCTGTCTGACAGGCGTTTGGCTCACAAAATTTTGTGCAGCTCCTGCACGAGGTCGCCGATCACGATGGGCTTGGACAAGAAGCCGTTCATGCCGCTTTCCAATGCGTTGCGGCGGTCCTCATCGAAGGCGTTGGCGGTCATGGCAAGGATCGGGAGCTTTGCCCGGGCAGGGTCATCCAGTGCGCGGATCTTCCGGGTGGCGGTGTAGCCGTCCATCACCGGCATCTGCACATCCATCAGCACCAGATCATAGCTGCCCGGCGCGGCAGTGCTCACCTTTTCCACCGCCACTTCACCGTTTTCCGCCGTATCGACCCGGAAGCCGTACTCGCGCAGGATCTCCTGTGCGATCTCGCGGTTCAGCTCGTTGTCCTCTACCAGCAGGATGTGTCTGTCCTTGAAGTCGGCGTTCTTTTCCGGCAGAAGCTCCTGCGACGCATCTGTCAGCTTCTGGCCGAGGGCGCTCATCAGGGTCTCGCGCAGGTCAGACATGAACATAGGCTTGGAGCAGAAGGCGGTCACACCGGCTGCCTTTGCCTCCACCTCAATATCCGACCAGTCGTAGGCCGTCAGGATGATGATGGGGGTATCGTCGTTCAGGCTGCGTATCTGGCGGGTGACCTCGATGCCGTTCATATCCGGCAGCCGCCAGTCGATGATATAGGCGTGGTAGACATCGCTCATCTCAATGGACTGCCGCGCGCGCAGCACCGCCTCCTTGCCGGAAAGGGTCCACTCGGCGCGCATCCCCACCTTGACCAGCATCTTTGTCACGCTGTCGCAGGTGTTGAAATCGTCGTCCACCACCAGAGCCTTCAGACCTTCCAGCTCGGTGATCTTTTCCACCGGGCGGTGCTCTGCCTGCACCCGCAGCGGCACACGAATGATAAACTCGCTGCCCTTGCCCTGCGCTGTCTGCACCTCGATGGTGCCGCCCATCATATCCACGATGTTCTTGGTGATGGACATGCCCAGGCCGGTACCCTGAATGCCGCTGACGGTGGAGCTTTCCTCCCGGCTGAACGCCTCAAAGATGTGCTTCTGGAACGCTTCGCTCATACCAATGCCATTGTCCTTGATGCGGAACTCATAGCAGCCACGGCCCTTGGGCGCACCGTTCTTCTGGGCGATGCGGATGCTGATGGTACCGCCTGTGGGAGTGAACTTGATGGCGTTGGACAAAATGTTCAGCAGGATCTGGTTCAGCCGCAGCGGGTCGGTGATGATGTCCTCGTTCTCCACGTCCATGGTATCGATGAAAAGCGACAGCCGCTTTGCCGAAACATCGGGTTGGATGATGGAGCGCACATCGTGGACGAGGTCCGGCAGATGCACCGCTTTTTCTTCAATTTTTACTTTTCCGCTCTCGATGCGGCTCATATCCAGCACATCATTGATGAGGGAAAGCAGATGCTGGCTGGAGGTAGAGATCTTTTTCAGGTAGTCCAGCACCTGCTCCTTATTATCAATATGGGTCGCAGCCAGCGAGGTGAAGCCGATGATGGCGTTCATGGGGGTGCGGATATCGTGGCTCATATTGAACAGGAACTCCCGCTTGGCACGGTTTGCCGCACCCTCGTGCTGGAGTGCGATCTCCAGTTTGCGGTTCTGTTCCTCCAGCTGAGCCTGATACTTCTTCTCCTGCTCTTTCTTCTGCTGCTCCATCTCCTGCACGGAGCGTCTGCGCAGCACCCGAAGGACCATTACAAGCAGGATGTAACCGGCCAGCGCCATCAAAATCAACGGAAACGATTCACGGAAGACGGATCTTTCATCCGTATACGCGTAGAGATCGAAAGACCTTCCGTGGCAGTACATTCCAACATAGCAGCCGGCGCCGTTCCAATCGTGGGTATGGGTCAGCGTTTCGGCAGCCCCGGCTTTGCGGATCTCCCGCACCGGCAGACTGTCCGCAGCATCCTGCCCGATGAGCTCCGGGCGGTTGGAGGCAATGACCTGATTGTTCTGCACGATGAACAATGTGCCGCTGGTCTCAACCGAGTAGCCGTCCAGTACGCTCTGGATGGACAAAGCCGTTCCCTCTACAAATTCTGCCGGGGTATAGCGGTAGGCAAGCAGGATGACCTCTTTGCTTTCTGCCCGGTGTGCCGCAACATCCACGGCAGACCCATCCTCCAGCAGGATCCGCTTCAGATAGGTTTTTTGCGGGTAAGAGAAAACGTCCAGAACGGCATCATTCTTGAGCGGTTCTCCAAACCGGGCATAGCCGATGCCGTTGGTTGTGGATTCGCACAGGAGCGTACCGTCCGGGGCCAGAACCGAAATACCTGTGAGCCAGAGCAGCTCTGCCTGCCTGCTCAGGCACTGCGGGTCGGAAAGGTCGAGCGCAGGGTCCTGTGCCAGCTGATGCACCGATACCGCCGTGCGGCGGAGCGCTTTGGCCACGACCGTATCGTTGTGCTTTTCAAAGCTGGTGGACTGGGATTTGACAAAATCAAGGATTTGGCAGAAACGAGCCTCCGTTGCACGCAGTGCCTGCCAACTCGAGAAAAAAACGACGCCGGCCATAAAAAGCACGCCGATGACCAGATAGAGCCCCCATCTCCATGTATCTGAGATAGTTCTGTTTTTACATGCCAATGGTGTCCACCTCCAGATACTGCGAAGGATGTTCAAGATACTTGCCAAGGATCTGCTCCAGTGTGCCGTCTGTGCGCATCTGCGCAAGAACAGCGTTCAGCTGGATGTCCAGCCCGCGGCTGTCGTTTTTGGCAAAGGCGATGCCCAGCCCGGTGACCAGCAGCGGTTCTTCGAGGATGCGGAACTCCACGGAATTGTCCTTCATGTATTGCAGGATGGCCGTCTCATGGGCAGCGATGGCATCCACATAGCCGCAGGCCAGCATCGCATACTGCACGCTGCGGTCTTCGGTGCTGAACACCTCGACGGTCTGCGGGATGCGCGGGTCGGAGCCGCTGAGAAAGATCTCCTCCGGCTTGCCGGTGCTCTGCACGGCGATGGTCTTTCCGGCAAGGTCGCCGAGTGTCCGGATGCTGCTGTCGGCATCCACCGCAGCCACCTGACGGCTCACCATGTAGGGTCCCGCCCAGCGGTATACCTCCTCGCGCCCATCCATGGAAAAACAGCCCCAGATGCAGTCGATGGTGCCGCTTTCCACCAGATCTGTTTTTTGCTCCCAATCGGTTCAAACCGGGCAGCATATCCCATGCGGCGGAAGGCTTCGGTGGCGATCTCCACGTCGATCCCGGCGGGAACGCCGTCATTGTTCAGATAAATATAGGGTGGATAGGTATCGCTTCCCACAATGAGCTGCGGAAGACTGCTGTCCTTCGCGTTCGTTCCGCCGCAGGAAGTCAGACTGCCGACGGCAGCAGAGGCCGCCAGCAGCGTGCAGCCGCGCAGAAATGCACGGCGTGAGATTCTATGTTTCATTTGGGCTTTTTGTTCTCCTGTTTTATTGCATCCATTGCTCAGTTGTGCTGCTGTAATTCTTCTTTCAGGTCAGCCTGAATATCCGTCAGGCACTGCAGCAGCAGCGGGTTGAACGCTCCGCACTCGCCGTTCAGGATCATCTGCACGGCTTTTTCGTGGGAGAAGGCTTTTTTGTAGCAGCGTTCGCTGGTCAGTGCATCGTACACATCAGCCAGCGAGACCAGTTGTGCGCCGATGGGGATCTCATCGCCCTTCAGCCCATCCGGGTAGCCGCGCCCATCCCAGCGTTCGTGGTGCCAGCGGGTGATCTCGTAGGCCGTTTGCAGCAGTGGCTGCTCTGCAAAATTATCCAGATCATGCAGCATCTTGGCTCCCAGAATGCTGTGGGTCTTCATGACCTCGAATTCCTCCGGGGTCAGTTTGCCGGGCTTGTTGAGGATCTTTTCGTCAATGCCGATTTTTCCGATGTCGTGCAGGGCAGAAGCCAGCGGGATCATATCCTGCTGTTCCGCAGTGATAGAGGATCTGCTGCTGCTCTCCAACAGACGGCGGAGCAGCAGCTCGGTGATGATACGGATGTGCCGCACATGGGCGCCGCTTTCGCCGTTGCGGAATTCTACGATATGGCTCAGTACACCCACCAGCATATCCGTATTATTCTCACGGGCGCGGATCTGCTCAGAGACCATCTGCACCAGCCGCCGCTGCTTGGCGTACAGCTTGATGGTGTTGGTCACACGGCGGTACACGATACGAGCATCGAAGGGGCGATTGACATAATCACTTGCGCCCAGCTCATAGGAACGCCGGATCGTCGCATCGGAGTCCTCGCTGGAGATCATAATGACCGGGATATCCTCGATGGTGTGGCTGGCATTCATGGCTTTCAGCACTTCAAAGCCGTCCATAACGGGCATATTGATGTCCAGCAGCACCAGTGCAATGTTTCCGGCCTCTGCCTGCAATTTTTCCATGCATTCCCGTCCGTTTTCTGCTTCCAGGACATGGTAACTATCCCTCAGGATCTCTGTCAGCATCATGCGGTTCATTGCGGAGTCATCCACAAGTAAGATCTGTGACTTGTTCTGCAAAAGCTTTTCCAAACCCGCCATGTCATGCCCCGGAACCTCCACCATGACGGCATTCTTGCGGCACTTTGCCTGATACATCAGCCGATCCGCCCGGCGAACCGCATTCTCCATCGGGTCGGTGATGGCCTGCATCGTTCCGCCGATGCTCAGTGAGAGGCGAAAATGCGAATAACCGGGTACAGCAGCCTGCTGCACGGCGGCTCTGATCTGCTCCAGCTTGGCTTGCAGGATGTCGCTCGGAATGCCGGACAGAACCAATAAAAACTCATCCCCGCCGTAGCGGATGAGCAGGTCCGACTTCCGGATGCAGGACTGGATAGCGTTTGCCACCGTTTTCAGTGCCATATCTCCGGCGTAATGTCCATAGGTGTCGTTGCAGATCTTGAAATCGTCCACATCCATCAGCGCGATGCCTGCGGGGCCGACGATACGGGATGCGATATCCTCATAGTAGCGGCGGTTGTATGTGCCAGTCAAGACATCGTGGTAAAGTTTTGCACGGTAGCTCTCTGTTGTTTCTTGAAGCTTTTCCTCGGCTTCGGCCTGCATCTTTTCCATGCTGGAGCGCTCGAGCTGCCATTGCAGGCGACCGATCAGCAGAATGTTCGCAGCGATGCCAAGGCCGATCACGATGAGCTTTTGAAGGTTCAAAGAGGTGTAAAGAAAAAAGCTGTGGTCGGTAGAAAAGAAAAACGCGGAGTACAGGAATGCAATGAGGCCGCTTACGATTCCTGCTGCATAGCCGCATTTCACGAGCACGGCAGAAAGAACAACAAAAAGCAGGATATTTGGATTTGGGATATGAAAATTCCAGACGATCAGGCAGGCGCTCAATTGGGCAAGTGCCGATAGCAACACAGGCTGGATTTTATTTGACTGTTGTTCCATACGCAATACCATCCAAAACTTTGATTCATCATGATCGCTCTCTCACAAAAAAGAGATGGGCCGCAAATGGGCGGCCATGCCAGGTCGTGGGTGTCGGTCATCTGCGAAACCGTGCTTTTCCGCTATTTTTTAATGGGGAGGGGTAACGCGGAAGCGTTTCACCGTCTGTTCCAGTGCTGCAATGTCCACGGGTTTGGAGAGATGTTCATCCATGCCGGCTTCCTTGCTCTTTTGCATATCCTCAAGGAAGGCGTTGGCGGTCATGGCAAGGATGGGGATGATCCTGCCCAGCAGATTTTCGCCATTGCGGATGCGGCGGGTGGCCTCCAGGCCGTCCATCACCGGCATCTGCACGTCCATCAAAATCATGTCGTACTCGCCGGGCTTGACGCTGGCAAAGGCATCCACGATCTCCTGACCGTTGGAGCAGACGGTGCAGCTTGCGCCCTTGGACTCCAGCAGCATTTGCAGAATTTCGGCGTTGATGGCGTTATCCTCGGCGCAGAGGAACTTCATGCCGGACAGAGGAGAAGTTTTTTCTGCTTCCTCCGGCAGAGCCTGCACCTTCTGCGCATGATCCGATTCCGTATCAATGGGAAATTCCAGCACGACCTCAAAGCGGGTACCCCTGCCGGGGGCGCTCTCCACGCTGATGGAACCGCCCATCAGGTCTACGATGCTCTTGGTGATGGCCATGCCAAGGCCGGTGCCCTGCACTTTGTTGGTGCCGGATTTTTCCTCGCGGGTAAAGGGGTCAAAAAGGGTCTTTTGGAACTCCTCGCTCATGCCGATGCCGTCATCCTGCACCACAAAGCGGTACCGGGCAAAGTGCTCGTTCCGGGGCAGCTCTTCCACCTCCAACCGGATATGCCCGCCCCTGGGCGTATATTTGACCGCGTTGGAGAGGATGTTCATCAGCACCTGATTCAGGCGGTTGGGGTCTGCCAGTACGTTTTCGTGCTGCAGATGGGTGTTTACCGTAAAGGTCTGGCAGCGCTGGCCTGCCTGCTGACGGATGATGCTGTCCAGCTGGCTGACCTGCTGGGGCAGGTTCATTTTTTCCACATTCAGGGTGGTCTTGCCGCTCTCGATGCGGCTCATATCCAGAATATCATTGATGATGCCCAGCAGCAGCCGGCCGGAAGTTTCCAGCTTGCCCAGATGCTCGGCCAGCTTTTCCGGCTGGTGCAGCTCGTTTTTCATCAGGGTGGTAATGCCGATGATGGCGTTCATGGGGGTACGGATGTCGTGGCTCATGTTGGAGAGGAAGTCCGTCTTGGCCTTGCTGGCGCGCTCTGCGGACTGTAACGCCTCTGCGGCAGCATCCTGCGCCTGCCGCAGCTCATCGTTTACCTGTGTCAGATGGATGTTGTATTGTTCCAGACGGAGGTTCGCTTCTTTTTCAGCCCGCAGCTCCTGCTGCTGCTTTTGCCGCAGGAGAAACCAGCCGACGAAAACTGTTATGACCGAGAACACCATCGCAATGACGATGATGATGACCATGACGATGTTGACCAGCTTCTGCGTATTCACGGCCACATATTCTGCCGGAACAAGGAACGCCAGTGTCCACTGGGCGTTTTCCATCTGCTTCAGGGCGTAGAAATACTCAGTCCCATCCAGCACGGCGTTGGAATAGCAGGCGCCTGTGCGGGCAAGCCGCTCCTTTGCCCCCGCAAAGGAAGAGCCGTGGAGATAGGACATCCGGGAGAGGACGGTGTATACGTTGTGTCCCTTCAGCAGCTCGGTGTCATTGGCGTTGAACAGCTTGAAGCCATCGTTATCCAGCACATAGACGCTGTTGTTGTTTTCGTAGGCGTCACAGCGGAAATAATCGTTCAGCTGGGTCATGCTCTGGGAGATGCCAAAGTAGCGCAGGGTGATCGCTTTCTCTCCGCTTTGCAGTGTGATGGGGGTGGAGAGCTGTTCCAGAAACACCATCCGGGAGTCGTCCTTGGTCAGCGAGTTGGAAACATAGTTGACCCGCTCCGGTGCGCTTTCCAGATAGTTCATTCCTCGCAGCAGCCCCATGCGGCCATACTCGGTATAATAATGTCCGGCAGTATCCACGGCTATCAGTTCGATCTGTTTTTCATGGTAATTGGAAAGCTCCGACAGCTTTTTCAGATAGCGGTAGAGATCGGTATCGGTCTCCAGCGGGCTGTTGTACAAATAATTACACTGCACATCCACCTCGTCCCAGTGGGTGTCGATGACATCCTCCAGACTGCGGAACATCTGGTGGGTAACTTCCTCCATCTGGCTCAGCCGCTCATGGTAGACAAGGTTCTGGATGTAGGTCTGGCTCATGACAAAAAGGGTCAGGAGCGACACGATGATGACAAAGCCGAAGCCGCCAAACAGCCTTTTATAGATTTTGTTGTTCACATCCAGTATCTCCTGTCCGTTTTGTTTCAGGTGCACCCTAGCTCCATGCGGTATCTGCCCGGCTGATGGTGGTGTATGCGCCAAAGAAGGCTTTTGCGGCATCCATGCCCACCACGCCGCTGTCTGTCACCGTGGTCTCCGCAGCCAGCTGGTCGCTCACACCGCAGATGGCCACCTGATAGGTCTTGCCCGCCTCCGGCTGCACCGGGCTTACCAGCACATAGGGGTAGCCCTTGCCGTTGCCGTAGGCATCGTAACCAGAAGCAAGCAGGCCGCTGATCTGCTGCCCGGTCAGGGAAACGGTCTGGATGGTGCGGTTCCAGCCGGTGGGCAGGATGACCGAAAGGTCGTAATCCGTAATATCCTTGGCGTACAGCTTGGCCGCTACGCCGTGGTGGTTCTGCTCGGTGGGGTTGCCGGGGATCCATGTGCTCAGCGAGACCAGCGCAAGGTCGCTGCCGGTAGCCTGTGCAAAGCAGCGCCCCACCAGCATGGCGCAGTCCTCCTGCGAAAGCTCCTCCGTAACGGTAGTGATGACATCCGGGGTGTTGTTCACCACACTGTCCTGATCCTCGTCCAGCTGACGGATGACATCCTCCATGGCAGCATTGCCCTTCATGAAGTCCAGCATTTTAAGGCCGGTGGTCACGACGGTGTTTTCCCAGCCGGAGTAGATAAAGGGCGCGGTGTTGCCCACGTTCAGGGCATCGGCGATGTCGGCATAGTAGGTGCCGTCCGCTTTTGCGTCCTTGAAGGGCAGCAGGCTGCTTTTCAGCGCCGTTGCGGGCTGCAGAGCGCTGGTGCCTGCAACGGTGGAAAGCACACGCATCACCTTGAGCGCATCTTCCAGCTTCTGGGGGTCCTGCTCCAGCTTTTTATTCAGACCGTAGAAGCGGTTCACATTCAGCACAAAAACGTTCTGGGTGCCGTCCTCCGAGAGAAACGGCATTAGGCCGAATTTATCGGCGTTGCCGTCTGCCTCCACGATGCCGTTGGTGTTTCCGAGCAGAAACAGGGTGTTCCCCTCGACCATCCTCTGCCGGGTCACATTGTCGTCAAGAGCGTCGCCGGAGTCGTTCAGCATCCCGATGTCCTTCCACTTCTGGACATAGGCCATCGCATGCATCATGCCGGGGGTATTGCTGACATTTGCCTTACCGGACAGATAATCCCGCTGCCACAGCCTGCCGTCCAGTGTGCCGAGGAAATCGGCTTCCGCAATGTTGCACAGGTACTGGAAACCGTAGCCCGGATACTGGATCTGCGGCAGACAGAGATCGACCCCGGCTTCCTTTGCCTTTGCAGCCAGTTCTTCCAGCTCCGTGAAAGAATTGGGCAGCTCCCAGCCGTATTTCTTCAGCAGGGTCTTGTTGTAGGTGATGCCGTAGCAGTTGTAGGTCGAGGGCAGCAGGTAGATGGCACCGTTGTCGAACACGTCCTGCAGACGGGACTCCACATAGTTATCCGTAAAATCGTAGCCGGAAAGGTCAAGCAGTTTGTCGGAGACCAGATCGCTCCGGGGGTCGTAGTAGGTCAAGGTGCAGACGTCCGGCAGGTCGCCCGCCGCAAACATATTCTCCAGACAGGTGGTGGTGTTATCGCCGCTGTAGGGCACGACCTCGATGTTCACTTCCGGGTAAACGCTGTGTACCTGCTCAATAAAGGCTTCTATCTCCTTATAAGGTGCCATAAAGGTGATGGCTTCGTGAGCATCGTCTTTTTTAGCCGTTTCAGTCTTAGTGCCGCCGCAGGCGGTCAGTGCTGCCGCTGCCGCAGTAATGCCGCAGACCTGCAAAAACGAGCGGCGGGAGATCTTTTTCATCATATAAATATACTTTCTCACATTTTCGGAAAGCAATACTGCGCAGGTGCAGTAGCGCAGTGCTGCCTTAGCTGTTCTTACACATCCCACAGGAACTCCGACGCTTGCGGCCTGTCCGCACGGGGCTTTGCGCCGAGTTTCCATAAAATGACAGTATAATTGTACCATTGCGGCAAAGGCGTTTCAAGTTGATTTTGAACGTCTTGCCATATTTTGCATGAAAAATATGGAAAGTTCTGAATTTCGCTGACTGGAAATAGACTGAAGTGACCCATATCACGACCAGATGGACCGAAAAGGGGGATTCGATGAAAAAAACTCCTTTTATTCTGCACGAAAAATTTCGCTCGGACAACAACGAACAGCGCAAAGAACGGTTTCAAAAGGAATTTGAGCGATATATCATCGATGGATTGCTCAATGCCATTCCTCCAAGCTCCTGCGCCTGATGCGGCATCCCTGAATTGGAAGGAGGGATGCGTTATGCTGCGGATGGATGCTCGTGTACAAAAAGAAGGGGGCAGATCATGAAAGCAGCAATTTATTGCCGCCTGAGCAAAGAAGATGAAGATAAAATCGGTGAATCGGAGAGCATTCAGAATCAAAAGTCGATGCTGCTCCAGTATGCCCTGGAGAACGGATTTGATATTTACCAGATTTATTCGGATGAGGACTATTCCGGCATCGACCGGAACCGCCCGGCATTCAATTCGATGCTGCAAGCCGCAAGCGAACATCGGTTTGATGTGGTACTGGCCAAAACACAATCCCGTTTCACCCGTGACATGGAGCTCGTGGAAAAGTATCTGCACGGAAAGTTCATGGAGTGGGGCATCCGCTTCATTGCGGTGGTAGACCATGTAGATACCAACGATACCGCGAACAAAAAATCCCGCCAGATCAACGGCCTGATCAACGAGTGGTATCTGGAAGATCTGTCCACCAATGTCCGCTCGGTGCTTGACCACAAGCGGAAAGAGGGGCTGTTCATCGGCTCTTTTGCACGGTATGGATACTGCAAAGACCCAAATGCAAAAGGAAAACTCATCATCGACCCGGAAGCGGCCGAGGTGGTAAGACGGATCTTCTCCATGGCTCTTAACGGGATCGGCGCACACAGGATCGCACGCATCCTGAATGACGAAAAAATTCCAAGTCCGACGGCCTATAAGCAGCTGCATGGCATCCATTACCGCATTGCATTAAAGAATACAAATGCGGCTCTTTGGAGCAGTCCCACCGTATATCAAATACTGCATGATCAGCTTTATATGGGAAATATGGTGCAGGGAAAGCATAAAAAGATAAGTTACAAGTCTGAAAAGACGATTTGGATGCCAAAATCGCAGTGGATCGTTGTAGAAAATACGCATGAAGCGATCATTGAGCGGGAAATGTTTGAAACGGTCCAGAGGATGATGCAGGAACGCACCCGGAGCGGCGAGAAGGGAACGATCCATCCGCTGGCAAAAAAGGTGGTTTGTGGATGCTGTGGCAGCTGCATGGAGCAGACTGGCCGTCAGCCGAGAGCGGATGGGACCCAAAGACGCTATGTTCGCTGCCGGATGCACCAGCGCGCACCGGAAGTGTGCGGCAACAAGACCTGTACCGATATGGATGCCTTGGAGAATGCGGTACTGGAACGTATCCGGGCGTATGCGGCAGTCTATTTTGACCCTGAAAAAGTTACCCTTCCAGAACAGGATGACCCCATCCGGCAGCGAGAGCAGGCCAGACGTGACGAGCTGAAACGGTTGAAGAGCGAAGCAGCCCGGCGGCGCAAGGCTATGCAGGAGCTGTATCTGGATAAGGTGTCAGGCTTGATCGATGCCGTCCAGTTTTCTGAAATGAACCAGACCTTTCTGGAAGAAGTGAAAAAGGCAGAGACCCGGATCGATACATTGGAAACGGAACTGGAACAACGGCAGGAAGAGACCGGTGGAGTCCAGACGCAGAGGCAGCGTGTCCGTGAACTGGCACAGGTTTCGCAGCTGACCCGCGAACTTGTTGTACTGCTGGTCCATCGGGTCATCGTCAGCCCAAAGGATACGCTTACGGGAGAACAAAAAATCACGATCGAATGGAATTTCTGAGTCGGCAGGCAGTTCGATTTCCCCGCTGGGCTGTTTTCGTCAGCCCAGGTCGGATACACCTCACTGGACGCCACGTTGGCGATATACCTGCGGAACGAGACGGTGACGTTCCGGGCCGAGGCGGCGGGCCTGCCGAGGTGGACGGTGATATTCTTCGGGATGATGACCCGGTCCAGCACCCGCGGCACACAGGCGAGGAACGGGTTCGGGCCGCTGCCGCCGTCGCCGGTGAAGAGGCTGTGGGGCGGGATGACGATGGGAACGTTGGGGGTGTCCCGCATCTCTTCCGTGTCGGGTATCATCTCGGGCTGGGCTAGCGTCACCTGGCCGGGAAAGACCTGCACGCCTTGGATGCGGACGGTGCGGTAGCCGGTCTTGGAGGCCACGAGGTCACAGACCGCGTAGGGGGGCTGCGTGGTGTTGTTCTCGTCCAGCGAGAGAGCACAGGCGGGGGTGGTAAGGGTGACATCGTCGGCGTTGCCTTCGGCGTCGGTCAGGCGGGTGGCGGTAAAGCCGTTGCCGCTGACGGTGACGGTCACACCCTCGACAGGGCTGGACTGACGGGCCGCAAAGGCCTGAATGCGCAGAATTCCGGTAGCCATACAAAAACTCTCCTTTGCTTGAAATCAAGATAAGGCTCGGTACAGCCTATTCCGCCGTGAGAGAATGGGTGAATCCTCTTGGCTTTTCGGGGCGGGGAGAGTATACTGGAATCAGCAAAACACACAAAAAAAGGAGTGCAGACAAATGCAGGCGACCATTCAAAACGAATTTCTGAGCCTTACGGTGGACACGCACGGTGCCGAGGCCGTCAGCCTGAAGAACGCGGCGGGGGAGGAGCTGCTCTGGCAGGCCGACCCGGCGGTCTGGGAGCGCCACGCGCCCATCCTCTTCCCGTGGACGGGCAAGCTCAAGGACGGCAGCTTCACCCATGGCGGCAAGACCTACAAGGGCGGCCAGCACGGTTTTGCCCGGGACGTGGAGCACACCCTGCTGAAAGCGGAGGGCGACACCATCCGGCTGGAGCTGCGCCCGGATGAGGCCATGAAGGCGGAAAAGTTCCCCTTCGACTTCCTGCTCACCAGCACCTTCCGGCTGGACGGAAAGACCCTTCACCACACCCTCACCGTCTCGAACCCCGGCACCGAAGAGCTGCGGTTCGGCATCGGCTACCACCCGGCCTTTCAGGTGCCGTTCGATGACAGCCACACCGTCGAGGACTACGAGTTCCGCTTCGACCAGCCCGAGAGCCCGGTCATCCTCGACGCCAGCGGGGGCGGCCTGCTGACGGGCAAATGCTACTACCAGTGGAAGAACCAGCAGGCCATCCAGCTGACCAACGACCTCTTCGACAACGACAGCTTCTGCATGGCGGGCCTGCGCACCAGGACGCTGGGCATCTACGAGAAGGACACGGGCCGCGGCATCGTCTGCGATGTGGCCGGCTTCCCCTATACCCTCATCTGGTCGGCCCTGTCCAAGCCCCTGCGCTTCGTCTGCATCGAGCCGTGGAACTCTCTGCCCGCCTCGGTGGACGATCCGCAGGAGTGGGAGCAGCGTGCCGCTGCGGCCTGCCTCGCCCCCGGTGAGGAGTGGAGCACCACCCTCAGCACGACCTTCGACCGCTGAACTGCAAGCAAAAAGGGAGGCGCCCCGGCGGGGTGCCTCCCTCTTTTTATGCGATAAAATTTACAGAGCCTTGATGGCGGTCTTGATGCGCTCAGCAGCCACCTTGGTCTTCTCGGCGTCACCGAAAGCGGTCAGGCGGAAGTAGCCCTCGCCGCACTCGCCGAAGCCCACGCCCGGGGTGCCGACGACGCCGCAGTTCTCCAGCAGCCAGTCGAAGAACTCCCAGCTCTTCATGCTGCCGGGGCAGCGCAGCCAGATGTAGGGGCTGTTCTTGCCGCCGCAGTACCACACGCCGCACTCGTCCAGAGCATCGGCGATGACCTTGGCGTTCTTGCGGTAGTAGTCGAGGTTGTGCTGGATCTCAGCCATGCCGCTCTCGGTAAAGACGGCGGCAGCGCCGCGCTGCACGACATAAGGCACACCGTTGAACTTGGTGGTCTGGCGGCGCAGCCACAGCTTATTGATGTTCATGCCCTCGCGCTCCAGCTCATGGGGCACCACGGTGTAGCCGCAGCGGGTGCCGGTGAAGCCTGCGATCTTGGAGAAAGAGCAGATCTCAATGGCGCACTCGCGGGCACCCTCGATCTCGAAGATGCTGCGGGCCAGCTCGCCGTCGGAGATGAAGCACTCGTAAGCGGCGTCGTAGAGGATGATGGCGTCGTTCTTTCTGGCGTACTCCACCCATGCCTTGAGCTGGTCGCGGGTGTAGGCAGCGCCGGTGGGGTTGTTGGGGCTGCAGATGTAGATGATGTCAGCCTTCACGCTGTCGTCGGGCATCCCGAGGAAGCCGTTCTCCTGACTGGTGCGGCCATAGATGATCTTGCGGCCATCGGTGACGTTGTCGTCCACATAGGTGGGGTAGACGGGGTCCGGCACGAGGACGGTGTTGTCCACGTCGAACAGGCCCAGCACATTGGCAAGGTCGCTCTTTGCACCGTCGGAGATGAAGATCTCATCCTCGTCCAGCTTGGTGCCGCGGCCTGCGTAGTAGCCCTGAATGGCCTGCTTGAGGAAGGGGTAGCCCTGCTCGGGGCCATAGCCGTGGAAGCCTTCCCTGGTACCCATCTCGGTGACGGCGTCATGCATGGCGTCCACGACGCACTTGGCCAGCGGCTGGGTCACGTCGCCGATGCCCAGCCGGATGATCTCCTTCTCGGGGTGTGCCTCCTGATAGGCGGCGACCTTGTGGGCAATGTCCACGAAGAGGTAGCTGGCCTTCAGCTCATTGTAATGTTTGTTCATTTTCATGATACTTTCCCTCAATTCTTTCTTTATAAGTGGCTTGCCCTCTCAGGCCGCTCCCTCAGAGGGAGTGCCAAAACCATAACGGAGAGGGCAGGGATGCTTAAACTTCAGTGACGCCTTCGCATACGGTGACCGCGCTGCCGGTCATCAGCAGCTTTTTGCCCGGCAGCACCCGGATGATGAGCTCACCGCCGCGCAGCTGGACGTGGACGTCCTCCCCGGCGGGGCAGACGCCCAGCTCGGTCAGCGCCGCCACGGTGGCACAGGTGCCGGTGCCGCAGGCCCAGGTCTCGCCGCTGCCCCGCTCCCACACCCGCATTTTCAGGTGGGTGGAGTCCACTACCTGCACGAACTCGGTGTTGACCCGCTCCGGGAAGTTCGGGTGCTTCTCGAACGCCGGGCCGATGTCCTCGAGCTTGAGGCTGTCCACATCGTCCACGACGGTGACGCAGTGGGGGTTGCCCACGCTGATGCAGGCGACGCGCCAGGTCCTGCCCTCCACGGTGAGGGGGCAGTCCACCAGCGGGCCTTCGCCCATATTCACAGCGGGCAGAGCCGCCGCCATGGCGGAGTATCCGCCCATCTCCACCTGCCAGAGCTGGCGGCCCTTGCGGGTGATGGTCTTAGGGCCGCTGCCCGTGTCCACGACGAGCGTCTCTTTGGCGACGCCGTGGGTGTAGAGCCACTCGGCCACGCAGCGTACGCCGTTGCCGCACATCTGGGCCTCGCTGCCGTCGGCGTTGAAGATGCGCATCCGTCCGTCTGCGCCGGCCGTCACCGGGGCGCAGATGCAGATGATGCCGTCCGCGCCGATGGAAAAGTGGCGGCGGGAGAGGTCCTGCGAAAGGGCTGCGATGTTTTCCGGCACACCGCTTTCGCGGCAGTCGAGATAGATATAATCGTTGGCACAGCCCTGCATTTTGGTGAATGAAAGCTTCATGTTGAAAACTCCTTTGGGGCTGCTGGTCAGTCCCCATAAACTTGCTACTCTATAATGATAAGAAAATAGCCCCCTTCTGTCAAGCAGAAAAGGGGCGGCAGAGAGATTTCGAACGGAATTTTTGCCCGGAAAATTATGCCGGAAGCAAAACGGGGCTTGACAATAAGCATATCATGGGATATAAAGAAAGAGAGCGTTCTGCGCAGGGAGACAGTCTGCCCGCCAAAGGGGAGGCGGGAAGGGCTGCCATGGTCTGCGCAGCGTGAAGATGCGAAATTAAAGCAAAAGGAGACCGCTATCATGGATACGTTTGAGAAGATCCGCGCACTGCTGGCAGAACAGCTGGACATCGACCCCGCTAAGATCACGATGGACAGTGACATTATGGGCGATTTTGAGGCCGACAGCCTCGACATCGTGGATATGGTGATGACGCTGGAGGATGAGTTTGGCATCGAGGTGCCGGACGACGCCATCGAGAACCTGCGCACGGTGGGTGATGTGGTGAAGTTTGTGGACAGCCACAAGGGCTGAGCGACCAACAAGCAAAAAAGCCCCGCATCCGCGCCTCTGCACACGGCAGAGTAGGCGGCGGGGCTTTATATATGGGTTCGTGCGGAACGATGAGCGTTTGGCGCACGGCCTTGGGAGGATAAGATTAAAATGGCAAAAGACAACAAAAAGCTCGTACAGGCGATCACCAGTCAGGAGGAGAACTTCGCACAGTGGTATACCGACATCTGCGTCAAGGCAGAGCTGGTCGAGTATTCCAGCGTGAAGGGCTTCATCATCCTGCGCCCCTATGGTCAGGCGATCTGGGAGCTCATCCAGAAGGATATGGATGCCCGCTTCAAGGCCACCGGCCATGAGAACGTGGCAATGCCCGTGCTGATCCCTGAGAGCCTGCTGCAGAAGGAAGGCGAGCTGGTCAATGGCTTCGCGCCGGAGGTGGCGTGGGTCACGATGGGCGGCTCCGACAAGCTGGAAGAGCGTCTGGCTGTCCGCCCCACCAGCGAGACCATGTTCTGCGACCACTGGTCCCGGGTGCTGCACAGCTACCGCGAGCTGCCCATGAAGTACAACCAGTGGTGCAGCGTCGTGCGCTGGGAGAAGACCACCCGTCCCTTCCTGCGCAGCCGCGAGTTCTGGTGGCAGGAGGGCCACACCATCCACGAGACTGCCGCCGAGGCTGAGGCTGAGACCCAGCAGCAGCTGAACTGCTACGCAGACGTCTGCGAGCAGGACCTGGCCATCCCTGTTGTCAAGGGCCGCAAGACCGATAAGGAGAAGTTCGCCGGTGCGGAGGCTACCTACACCATCGAGGCCATGATGAAGGACGGCAAGGCCCTGCAGAGCGGCACCAGCCACTACTTCGGCGATAAGTTCAGCAAGGCTTACGACGTGACCTTTACCGGCCGCGACAACCAGCTGCATCATCCGTTCCAGACCAGCTGGGGCGTTTCCACCCGTCTGGTGGGCGCTATCATCATGACCCACGGCGACGACGACGGCCTCATCCTGCCCCCGGCTGTCGCCCCCATCCAGGTCGTGGTGGTGCCTATCGCCGCCCACAAGCCCGGCGTCTCCGAGAAGGCTGCTGAGCTGGCCGAGAAGATCTCCAAGTACGCCCGCGTCAAGCTGGACGACAGCGACAACGCTCCCGGATGGAAGTTCTCTCAGTGGGAGATGAAGGGCGTGCCTCTGCGCCTCGAGATCGGCCCCAAGGACCTGGAGAAGAACCAGTGCGTCCTCGTCCGCCGCGACACCCGCGAGAAGGTGTTCGTCTCCCTGGACGAGCTGGAGACCGCCATCCCGGCCCAGCTGGAGGCTCTGCGCAAGGACCTGTACGAGCGCGCTCTTGCCAACCGCGAGAAGCGCACCTGGGCTGCCACCACCATGGACGAGGTCAGGGAGCTGGCCAAGGCGGGCACCGGCTACATCAAGACCATGTGGTGCGGCGACCTGGCCTGCGAGATGAAGATGAAGGAAGAGGTCGGCCTGTCCAGCCGCTGCATGCCCTTCGAGCAGGAGCATCTGAGCGATGTCTGCCCCTGCTGCGGCAAGCCCGCCAAGACCATGGTCTACTGGGGCGTCGCATACTAAGCGAAACTTCTGCAAAACAACAAAAGAGCAGCTGCTTTCCTCACGGGAGAGCGGCTGCTCTTTTATACGATCTGGCAATAATCTGGTAAAAATTTTGTAAAAGGGGTTGAAAAAATCGTCCAGCCGTAGTATGATGACGGGGCTGAAAAAGGCAAATACTTTACAGGAGGAAGCAAACACGATGTCCGGCGACCAATTAGACAAACCCAAACAACGCTCCTCCTGCGATGCGGGCAGTATGGATTGAATCTGCCGCGTCCTGAATGCATCTGCCCATGATACACCGCAGGAGTCTGACCAAAAGACGACGCGGTGTATTTTTATGCCCCAAAAGGGGAGGAGGAACCCAAGATGCAGCAGAAGAACTACCAGCAGGAAATACTCGCCCTCATCCACAGCGGCCTGCCGCAGGCAGAGCTGGCCGAAAAGCTCTCGGATTACCACGAGAACGACCTTGCCGACGCCCTCGCAGCCCTGACGCCCGACGAGCGCCAGAAGCTCTATGCCGTTCTGGGCGTGGATACCGTGGCTGAGATCTTCTCCTATCTGGACGACGCAGAGCCTTACCTGAAAGAGCTGCCCAGCGATAAGGCCGCCGACGTCGTTTCCCACATGGACTCGGACGACGCCGTGGACGCTCTGGACGACCTCGAGGAAGAGGATAAAGCCAAGATCGTCGGCCAGCTGGACAAAAACTCCGCCGAAGATGTGAAGATGCTGCTCTCCTACGGCGAGGACGAGATCGGCAGCAGCATGACCACCAACTACATCTGCATCCGGAAGGACATGACCATCCGGCAGGCCATGAGTGAGCTGGTGAAGCAGGCGGGCGAGAACGACAACATCTCCACCCTCTACGTCGTGGACGAGAACGACAAGTTCTACGGCGCCATCGACCTGAAAGACCTCATCATCGCCCGGGCGGAGGACAGCCTCGAAAAGCTCATTGCCCGGTCCTACCCCTATGTGACCGACCACGAAAAGATCAGCGACTGCATCGACCGCATCGTAGACTACGCCGAGCGCTCTCTGCCTGTCCTGAACGATGCCGGCGAGCTGGTGGGCATCATCACCTCGGCGGATGTCGTCGAACTGGTCGATGACGAGATGGGCGACGATTACGCAAAGCTGGGCGGCCTGACCGGCGAAGAAGATTTGAACGAGGGCGTCTTCGAGAGTGTCAAGAAGCGCCTGCCCTGGCTGGTCGCTCTGCTCTTCCTCGGGATGCTGGTGTCCTCGGTGGTGGGTGCCTTTGAGTCGGTGGTGGCTGTCCTGCCCATCGTCATCTGCTTCCAGTCCATGGTGCTGGATATGGCGGGCAATGTCGGCACCCAGTCGCTGGCCGTCACCATCCGCGTGCTGGTGGACGAGAACCTGACCACCTCCAAAAAGCTGCATCTGCTCTGGAAGGAGATGCGGGTGGGTCTGGTCAACGGTGCGCTTCTGGCCGTCATGGCGCTGGGCTTCCTCGGCTGCTATATCCACTTCTTCAAAGCCTATGCGTGGGGGCAGGCGTTCCTGCTCTCCGGCTGCGTCGGTTTTTCCCTCATCGTGGCGATGGTCATTTCCAGCCTGGTGGGTACGGTCATCCCCATGCTGTTCCATAAGATCCATATCGACCCCGCCGTGGCGTCCGGCCCGCTCATCACCACCATCAACGACCTCGTGGCCGTCGTGGTGTACTACGGTCTGGCCATGATCGTGCTCATTGATATGCTCCATCTGGGCTGATTTTTGAATAAGAGCAAAGGCTCCGGCACTGCCGGAGCCTTTTTGTGTCTTATCGATTCTCTATCCAGTACCGCTGGGTCAGCATCCCATCCGAGGAGTCAAACATCTCATCTTCCAGTACGCCGCCGTTAGACTGAATCGTCTTTGCCGAGGCGATGTTATAGTGGTCACAGCAGATGCGCACCTTGGAGATGCCGCGCTCCCGGGCCTTTTCGAGGGTCAGACGGAGCATCTGGCTGGCGTAGCCGTTCTTCCGCTCCGAGGGGCGGACGCTGTAGCCGATATGACCGCCGTAGGCCAGCAGATAGTCGTTCAGGTGGTGGCGCAGGTTGGTCATGCCGACAAGATGTTCCTGCTCGTCCAGCGCCAGATACTGGGTGGCCGGTACGAACCCGGCAGGCGTGGTGGCTGGGTCTTTCAGCCTGCGGATGTCAGCCAGCCACTGGTCGAAGTCGTCGTATTTGTCCAGCGCCGAAGTGCCGTCGAGCCGGGAGCTGATGGCAAGAAACTCTTCCCGGTAGACCATGACCTGCTCCCGGTCGCCCTCGTCCGGCTCCCGCAGATGGAGCTTCTGGGACGGCGTATGGCGAGCTGCGGCGCGGAAGTCCGGTGCTTTCATCAGGCCGTGGCGGTTGCAGTAGAAGTAGAGTACGCCCGCACCGGTGATTTTGAAACGGCAGCTGGCGTCTCCCTCAGGGTAAAGTTTGACCAGCTGCAATTTGTCGCCGGTGAGGCAGGCAATGAAGGAAATGTAGTGGTCTTTGGTCATGGGGTGGTGGATGGTGACGAAAAGCTCATCTTCCACCCGCTCGAGCGTCAGCTGATGGTGTTCGTCGGCGTCGTCCGCCTCGGAGATGTCCAGCGGCGGCAGGGTGATGCCGCAGCAGCTCACGACAGCCTGCCCGGTGGCGTGGAGCACATTGCCGCACAGGGGGCAGACATAGAGCTTGGAGCGAAGCAGGTTGGCGGCACGGTTGTGGTTGACGACGGGTTCGCCCTGCATCAGTTCCAGGACGCTGACGCCCAGAGCCGCCGCCAGCGGCTCCAGCAGGGAAATATCGGGCAGGCCGTGGGCTGTCTCCCACTTGGAGATGGCCTTTGCGCTGACGGCCAGCTTTTCGGCCAGCTCTGCCTGCGTCATGTGTTTGGCTTCCCGCAGCTGCCGGATGGCAGTGCCGGTGACATAAGAATCCATAAAAACTCTCCTTTGCAGCCCTCTCAGTCACCTCCGGTGACAGATTCCCCCTTTTGTCGCTTGCGCGACATCTTCCCCCGGCTGGGGGAAGTCTTTCCTCATAGGGAGAGCCATTGGCAAGCCGGGCAAGTCTGAGCGGGACGAAAAAGTAAATGTGTATACCAAAAAGCGGGGGCCTCGCTGTTGTTGCCAAGTATACTATAAGAAAAAGCTCCACACAACCTACGCTGCGTGGAGCTTTGCTCTTTGAAATTACTCTGCTTCTTCGTCCTCGTCCAGCTCGATGCTGAACACGGCCTTTTTCAGCTTGCCGCAGCCCTGCGCCTT
>OHLL01000262.1_pt1 | contig 28825 bp, 29 predicted proteins | sample 1569031 | NCBI WGS metagenome assembly OHLL01 (sample SAMEA3879606, study PRJEB24766) | human gut metagenome | biome: human-associated habitat; feature: feces | place: USA | collected 1985/1987 | reverse complement strand
TTGAAGAAACAGGCAAATTCCCTGTTTTTCAAAATAGCCTAGCACCGCTAGGATATTATCATGATAAAAATTTTACTGGTGACAAGGCTTGTGTAATTTCAGGAGGTGCAGCAGGGGATATCTTTTATATTGAAGAGGACTTTTGGGCAGCAGATGATATTTTCGTGATAACTAGTGATAATATCTTAAATAAGTATATATATTATTTCTTATTGAGCAAGAAAAGTTTAATAAAATCAAAAGTTAGAAGGGCAAGTGTGCCTAGATTATCGAGAGAAGAAATAGAAAGAGTAGAAATTGTAGTTCCATTGATTGGACTACAAGAAAAGATAGTTAAAATCCTTGATAAATTTCAATCGCTGCTTTCAGACACAAAAGGTTTATTGCCACAGGAAATCGAACAAAGACAAAAACAATATGAATATTATCGTGAAAAACTCTTGACATTTGATATAGTGGACGGAACAATTTCTAGACAGACAGACAGACAGACAGACAGACAGACAGACAGACAGACAGCTAATATCTAGCGATTATTTCGTTATATTGAAAGAAGCTGCGGATATTGTTGGGGTGAAAATATTTAGCAATGTTCATAAAACATCATTAAAGCGGATTGCAAAATATTCTACTCAGAGAGTGTCTGCGGAAGTCTTGAATGAAAAGAACTATGTAGGAGTTGAAAATTTATTGAAAAATAAATTAGGTAAAGTGGATTCTAGTTATGTTCCCAAGTCGGGGAAACTAATTGCTTTTAAAAAAGGGAATATTTTGATAGGGAATATAAGACCTTATTTAAGAAAAATTTGGATTGCAGATGTTGATGGAGGAACAAACGGTGATGTATTGACAATTTGCATAAAAGAGGATTTTGAAAATAAAATTATTCCCAAATTTTTATATCAGATATTGTCTAATGAATCTTTTTTTGAATATAATATCAAATTTTCCAAAGGAGCAAAAATGCCGAGGGGAGATAAAAAGAAAATTATGGAATATGAGTTTGTACTTCCATCTGTCCCAGTCCAGGAATATGTTGTTCCTATTCTTGATAAGTTTAATGCTCTTGTAAATGATATTTTTCAAGGCCTGCCCAAAGAAATAGAGTTAAGGAAGAAACAGTATGAATATTATAGAGAGAAGTTATTAGGCTTTAAGAGAAGTAATTAAGAGGTGAGAAGAAAGTATGGAGGAGTACGGTTCTTTAGCAGAAATAGCTCAAAAAATTAAAGATTCCAATAAGAAAGTTACTCTATTGTATGCTTTTAATGCGACAGGAAAGACAAGATTATCAATGGAATTTAAAGACCTTGTTAATGAGCCTAAAGATGATGAAGTTATTAAGCATGTAGTTTATTATAATGCTTTCACGGAAGATTTATTTTCTTGGGACAATGATTTAGAAAATGACAATAAGAGAAAACTTAAAATCAATAAGGATTCTAGTTTTATCGAACTGATAGAACGGCAAGGAAAAGAAAACGAAATAGCAAAGCGATTTAAAGAATTCACTTCTTCAAAGATTGAACCTAATATCAATACAAGAACCGGTGAAATTACTTTCAGTCTACCCACTGGAGATAATGAAGCTATTGAAAATATTAAAATTTCAAAAGGTGAAGAAAGCATTTTTATTTGGACCGTGTTTTTTGTACTCATGGAAACAATTATAGAGGAATTGAGTATTGATGAAATCAGTGATAGAAGTACAAATGATTTTAATGATATTAAATATATTTTTATAGATGATCCTATTTCATCTTTAGATGACAATCATGCAATTGATATAGCATTGGAGTTAAAGCGAATAATTGGAGACTCCAAAAATGAGGATTTACATTTCATTATATCAACGCATCATGCGTTATTTTACAATGTTTTACATACAGAAATGACTAAAGCAAAGAAGTTTTGGTTTAGTAAAAATGAAGATAAATATTTAATTATAGAGCTTGAGAATAATGAAACACCCTTTGGATATCATTTGATGCTTAAGGATGAACTAAAGAGAGCAATAGAAAATAATACGATTAAACGATACCATTTCAATTTGATGCGTAATTTGTTAGAAAAAACAGCACATTTTTTAGGATATAATAGCTGGAAAGATTTAATAAATGAAGAGGATAAAGATTCTTATATTAAGCGAATAAATCTGTATAGTCATAGCAATCATTCCGCTTTAGAAGCAAAAGAACTGGAGCAGCATGAGAAAGAATTCTTGAAGAGAATATATGAAAAAATTATTTTAGAGTACAAATGGAAGGAGTAATTCAGATGCCGGAAGAAGGAGTAAAGTATAATACATCTACAATTGCCGAGATGACTAATGGGATTATCTTAGCTAACTTTAAAAAAGATACTTCTTTTAGAGAAACAGGATATCAAAGTGAAGCAGAGCTCGAAAATCAAATGATTGAAAATTTGCTTTCTCAGGGCTATGAGGAACTGATAGTAAAATCAAATGATGATTTATATATAAACTTAAAAAAACAAATTGAAAAATTAAATGAAGTTTCTTTTTCAGATGAGGAATGGAATAGATTTTTAATTGAATATCTGGATGCTCCAAATGACGGGATGATTGAAAAAACGCGAAAGGTGCAAGAGGATCATGTTTATGATTTTATTTTTGATGATGGGCATTTGAAAAATATTAAGATTATAGATAAGAAAAATATTCACAATAATTTTTTGCAAGTTACTAATCAAGTGTGTGGAGAAGGGAAAAATCGAAATCGCTATGATGTAACAATTTTGGTGAATGGTTTGCCGCTTGTTCATATAGAACTCAAAAAAAGAGGTGTGAATTTGCATGAAGCTTTTAACCAAATTCATAGATACAGTAAGGAAAGTTTTAATAGCGAAAACTCATTATATAAGTATGTTCAGATATTTGTAATCTCCAATGGCACCTACACCAGATATTTTGCAAATACGACTGCACAGAATAAAAATAATTATGAGTTTACCTGTGAATGGGCAGATGCAAAAAACAAGGTGATTTGTGACTTAGAGGACTTTACTAAGACATTTTTTGAGAAGCGTGTCATTCTTGAAGTGCTTACAAAATATTGTGTTTTCGATGTAAATAATACCTTGCTTATTATGCGTCCGTATCAAATTGCAGCCGCTGAACGAATTTTATGGAAGATAAAATCAAGCTATGAGACAAAAAAAGCCGGCAGACCCGAAGCCGGAGGTTTTATTTGGCATACGACAGGTTCCGGTAAGACGCTCACCTCTTTTAAAGCAGCAAGACTTGCTACAGCATTGGATTTCATTGATAAAGTCTTTTTTGTGGTAGACAGAAAAGACTTAGACTACCAAACAATGAAAGAATATCAAAGATTTCAGCCGGATAGCGTAAACGGAAGTAAGGATACAAAAGAACTTAAAAGATGTATCGAAAGAGATGATAATCGTATTGTAGTTACTACGATTCAAAAATTAAATGAATTTGTAAAGAAAAATCCTGCTCATGAAATTTATGATAAACATTGTGTTCTTATATTTGATGAATGTCATCGTTCTCAATTTGGAGATGCACAGAAAAATATAAGGAAATCATTCAAGAAACATTACCAGTTTGGATTTACGGGAACACCAATTTTCGCGGAAAATTCTCTTGGTGGAGATACAACATCAGGTATATTTGGAGCGCAGCTTCACAGCTACGTTATTACCGATGCTATTCGTGACGGTAAAGTTTTAAAATTCAAAGTGGATTATAATAATATTACACCGAAATTCAAAACCGCAGAGAAAGAGGAAGATGAAAAGAAATTAGTTAAATTGGAAAATAAAATGCTGCTCCATCCGGAACGAATTACTGAGATTACAAAGCATATTCTTAAGGTTTTTGATACGAAAACACATCGTAATGAGTTTTATGATTTGAAGCATAGAAGACTTAATGGATTTAATGCTATGTTTGCCGTGCAAAGTGTTGAAGCGGCAAAATTATACTATGAAGAGTTCGAAAGACAGCAAAGTAGTTTGCCTGAAGAAAAAAGATTAAAAATAGCTACAATTTATAGTTTTGCAGCCAACGAGGAGCAAAGAGCAATCGGAGAAATATCAGAAGAGGATTTTGATGTTTCAGCTATGGAGTCAACTGCAAAAGAGTTTTTGGATAAGGTAATCACTGATTATAATAGTTACTTCAAAACCAATTTTTCTACCAATGGTAATGAATTTCAAAATTATTACAAGGATTTATCACTTAAAGTGAAAGATAAACAAGTTGATTTGCTTATTGTAGTAGGGATGTTTTTAACAGGTTTTGATGCGCCTACATTAAACACCCTATTTGTTGATAAAAATCTGAGATACCATGGTCTTATTCAGGCATTTTCAAGAACGAATCGCATACTAAACAAAGTAAAAACGTTTGGCAATATTGTTTGCTTTAGAGATTTGGAAAAAGCTACGCAGGATGCAATCAAGACATTTGGCGATGAAAACAGTGTAAACATCATTTTGGAAAAGAGCTATGAAGAGTATATTCATGGCTTCCGAGATGAAGAAACAGGCACGGTTATCAAGGGTTATGAAGATCTTTGTGATGAGATTATAGCTAAATTTCCAGAACCTACGGAAATTATATTAGAAGCGGACAAAAAGGAATTTGCGAAGCTTTTTGGAGAACTGTTAAAAGCTGAAAATATCCTAAGAAATTTTGATGAATTTGAAAACTTTGAAAAAATTATCTCAGACAGACAGATGCAGGACATGAAGAGTGTCTATGTTGATATTAGAGAAAGTATCATAAATTCAAAGAGCAATGAAATAACTGAAGATGAACAAATTGATTTTTCTGATGTTGAGTTTCAAATTGATTTGCTTAAAACGGATGAAATAAATTTAGATTATATTTTAGCTTTGATACTTGAAAAGTCAAAAGAAAATGATGATGTGGAAAGTTTAAAAGAGGAAGTTCGCAGAGTAATCAGATCAAGCCTTGGTACAAGGGCAAAAGAAGAATTAATTATGGACTTTATAAATGACACAAGATTGTCCGAATTAAAAGATACTGATGATATTCTTGAGTCATTTTATAGTTTTGCAAAGAAAGAGAAGGAAAACAAAATTATATCTTTAGTTGAAGAAGAAAAGCTGAAAGAAGACTCAAAACGGTTTATAGAGAAGGCCATTAGCAAGGGGTATGTAGAATATGCAGGAGATGAGTTAGATAGTATTATCCCACCGACTTCACGTAGGCGAGGAGCAAGGGAAAAGAAAAAAGAATCAGTGTTAGAAAAAATAAGAAAAATTGTAGAAGTCTTTGTTGGAGTTTAGCATTGTAATAAAACTCTCGGATGATTCTGTTTTGATACTACAAGCAAGAAAAAGCAGGTTTGAAAGGTAGTTGTTGAGTTTAAGTAAATTATTTAGAAGGTCTTCCATCATTTTGATAGGAGGCTTTTGTGGAAATAGTGATAGGCAAATTTATAATATTTATAAGAAGGAAGATCGTAAATGAGTTACACAATTTCTTTGTTCTCTGTTAAAACAAAACAGAAAGAACAGCAGTCAGCACAACCCGATTTCTTTGAGAAGGAGGAAAATCTGGAAAGATTCACACCGGAGCAGCAGTCAGCATTGGAAAACCGTTTATTGAAATATCAGTATAAACCGGTAGGGAATAACAGCGACGGGAAAAGATTTGAACATGCTGATTTTGGAGAAGCGTTACTGACAGACAGTGCATTGTATTTTTCAACTTCAAATGACTTTGATTGTATTTTTGAAGTGGGACTGACAGCATCTGAATTTACGGATACCGGTGAGTTTGCAAAATATGATGGGCAGGCAGGAGGATGGGAAGAGACATAGGACTGCTCTATGTTGAGGGGGCGGCGGTGTATTTGTTCAGCCCATAAAATTTGTCGATAAGTGTAAAGGAAATAGGCGGCAAATCGCAGTGTATAGAAGGAGTGAAAATGGGAATAATAGCAAATTATAAATATTTAAGTGATAAAAACTTAAAGGAGCTTAAAGCCTTCTATTCAGAAGAGAATGAAACTTTTGAGGAGACAGAAGAGCAGAATGGGGATGTAGAAATACTCCTTGATTTAGATAAGATGTGGGATGCACTTCATTTCGTGCTTACAGGAGCAAGCAGCAGTGAGCCTATAAAAAACAACCCTTTTAGTGAAGCGGTTGCAGGTGTGTCTTCTATTGAAGGTGTGGAAGAGTTTATATCTTATACAGAAAAGTCGAGGGTTAAAGATATAGTTTTTGCTCTTGATCATTTTGATATAGAAAAAGCTATGGAAAATTTCAGTATGAAAGAATGCAAAAAAGCAAATATATCCGGACATTTGGAATTATGAAGAAGAAACGGATGAAATAAAAGAAGAACTAATGGATTACTTTCAAAATCTGAAAGACTTCTATAAGAAAATATTAGAAGTAAATGGTAATGTAATGGTCACTATTTGCTGAAGGAGTATAGATAAATCCCGGTTTATCGGGTGAATTGGATAAATCATATAGATATATCTCTGAAAATATTACAGAGTTTTTAATTCTGCTGAGCATGAAGCAGATGAACTGTTTTCATAGAACTGCTAAGAATAGACCTGCTAAGAAATGTATTTGAATGGGCTTTATATTAAATGACAGAGGGGGGATATGATGTTTGTAGATCGAATTGATGGCGTTGATGCCAAGGAAGTGAAAAGAGTTTTTAAAGAATTAATCACTGCCTACATGAACCCTGCATATGGGTCTATGTCTAAAAGGGATTTTGATATATTGCTTTTTATGAAGCTGCAAGATTTAAAGATTATAGAGAAAGATCCTGATTTATATGACATTGTATCCAATTTGAAAGTGACCAGAGCAAAGGCAAGAAATTTGTTATATGAAGCGAAAATGCGTAACTCATCAGAAGAAATGCTGAATAAAGAATTAAGGGAGTTACTGTCTACCCCTATTTTCTTTAAGGAAAATGATAAAATTGCAATTGAAATTAGTAATCCACTATTATCAGATCATTTGAGGTGGAAACTTAAAAGATTGGGATATATTACGGATGGTTCCTTTTCCGCTGAATTGATTAAATTATCAGAGGAAGCTTATATCACAATATTTGAAGATATGATTCCGAATGAATCACGAAAGAAAATAACGGAAGCATTAGTTAAATGTGGTGCAAGAGAGGAATTGGGATTTAAGGGAATACTCTCTTCTATTCTTAAAAAATTAAGTGGAAGAATAGTTGGGAGAGCCGGAGACGAATTAGTTGATGAGATTTTTAAATATTTAGGTCCTTTAATGAGTGAAAAACTAAAAGAAATATCCAGTGTTTATAAGGATTTTTTTGTAGAATTACAAGAATAAATATTAGATTATGCGACTGTTTTTATAAACGTTTTCGTCCCCGACGACTTATAAGTCAAATTATATAATGGGCAGCAGACTTTATATGAAGAGTGGGAATGACGGTAACCAATGTGTTTCTGTGACAAAACGGTTGAGAATACCGTATTTTAGAGATTTTACAGGACAAAAACTCCTGTCATATAAATTGTTTGGAAGGTCTTCCATCATCTTGCAGGAATGTTTTTGTAGAGAAATAGTGATCGATAAATTTTTGGAGAAGAGAGAATGTCAAGCTGGAGCGGTATAAGAAAAAAGCTGGAAACGGAATATTTAGCCCCAAATCTGCGGGGGCATATTCAGTATTATGCGACATCATATAGCAGAAGTCCCGATCATGAGGGACGGGCGGCAATAAGGTATGATGGAAAAGAAATTATCAAAGGATGTTATTACAATAATTGGATAAAAGCAAATTTATTTCCCAAAGATGAAAAATATGAAAAACGCATGAAAAAGGAATTTGCGTTTATGGATGATACAGCCTTACGGTTAGGCATATTTGATCAGCGTTGTTTTTATAATGCCTTTGCAGAATTTGATCAGCAAAGTATCGAAATGAGTTTGAAGAGTGAAAATTTAATCGTACGGATATTTGCTGTATTAGATAGTCGGGTTGGTAAAAGAAGGTTAGCTTTAATGAAAGAAACGATAGCAGAAGAACCGGATACATTTCAGGAATTTTATGCCATTCGTTTGAAGGCGGAGGGACTAATATAATCCGGTTTGCACAGATAATTGAATATTATATAAAACAAGGCACATAACTTTAAGATTGCAAAACCTTTCAGCTATGTGCTTATTTTAATACGCTCAGGTTTTAAATCGTTCAGAAAGCTTTCTACTTTTGCGGGGAGGATTTTGTGGATAGGAGGTCTTCAGAAAACCGGACTTGATCGAAGCTCATCAGATTGCGAGACGTTTATTGATATTGACGGCAATAAGATGGATACGATAAAGTAAAATTGGAAGTTACCATTCAGGATTTTTAAAAGTTTGTGAGGGCAAGATGCTTAGTCGGAAAGTACAAAAGTATATTAAAGATCATTTTTTCTGTTCAGAATGTCTTTTTAAAGACTGGGAATCTTTGTTGAATCTTCTCTTACATAAGTCATGATCTGGTGCGGTTTTTTTATTTTGATAAGTGACAAGTTCTGGTTTATGAAAATCATTAAAAATATGAAAAATGAATTCGTAAAGGTACATGCCGGCAGAGGACGATGTATGCAGGCGATGATATAGTGTTCCTGATATGGCTGCCATGTATTTGTCTGATCATTTATATGAATTTATAGTACGCATGGATAATATATTGTGAAAAAGTTCACAGATGAGGATGACATCATGTTTTTTGTTTTGGGGGTCATATGTACAAGCTGGAAACTGAAAATTTTTCATTAGAGTTGCTGCCTGGAATTCATCAGGATAATTTTCCGTACCCCAAGGCGAATAGTCTTCAGGTTAAAGTGTCAAGTTTAGGTTTTTCTGCGGATTCTATTATGGATATTGATGACATTGCTTTATCTGATTTCGCGGTGAATTTGAATGAGCTTTATGAGACCCTGAGCGGATCAGTAAGACTGAAAGAACCATATAGTATGCACTGTTTTTTAGAATTTACGGCTGTGACAGGCGGACATATTCGCATTAAAGGCTATATTCATAATAAAATGGGTGTTGGATATGGACATGAACTGACATTTGAAAATGAAGTAGATCAGACCTATCTTGGAGGTTTTGCAAAAACACTGTTTGCCGATTACGGTAAATATGCTGAGTGATCAAATGGTATTGAGAGCAGAAGCATGAATAAACAGGAGATGGCAGAAGATAATTAATATATTTCAAAATTATGGAGCATAGGATAAAAACGTCTGACAGATTATGGAACTGGTTTACTTTATTTTCACAAGCGGGATTGATATAATCATCTAAATTCTTTACCCGAAGTGGATTGCCGGATTTCAGAGCGGTGGGAGCATGCAAGCTCATCAGGAAAACGGTAGTAGGAAAAATACAAATGAGAAGATATGCATATTTGAAAGAACCGATAAAAACAAACAAGAAAGATTCCATATATAAAATCATGCTGTATCAGACGAAAAAAGATGGAGTATATCTGTTTATGTATTGCCAAAAGGATGCCTTCAATGTTCATTTGACTATTGGTATAAAACGGTTGAAGATGTCTATGAGGATTGGAATGATCTTGTGAATGAAAAAGGCTGGATTCCTATAGATGATCCGCTGCCTTATTGCCAGCACGATGCTTTTCTTCCTATAAGAGTAAAGGGACGTGATATTGGTGAACCTCAGTGGGGAAAATTGGAAATTCTTGAAAATGGCAAATGGAAAGAATACATTCCTGATCAGTGATGTCCGTAATTATTTCAGATACGGAAATGGTTTAATTTGACAGCTCAAAACAGCTGTGATGTCATTACTTGTGAGATTCGCAGAAAATTGATTTTCACTAAATGTATGATAAAATGAGGATGAGGAATACATTTTATTATTTTATATTGCATTTTAGCAGAAGAGTGAAGGAGGTAATTTTATGAACAGGACGCTGAGAATGTGGATGATCTGGGTTATGGCAGCTGCTGCGCCTTTCTTTATTTTTCCGTCGGAAGCCGCTGTTTGGGACGGTCCCCGGTCTCATCCTGCCGCTCAAAAGGTGGAGGATGCTTATGTGTATATAAAATATGTGGATATTCACGGACGCGATATTTACGCGACACAGACAATCAAGGGCATATCCGGTGATTATGCCAATGGAAATGATTATATCCGCAATATCACAACGTATCGTTTTGTGCGGACGGAACCGGGACGAATTCAATTTGACGCAAAACGCAGGGGAACGATTAAAATCGTTTATGAAAAAGAACAAAAAGGCGCAAGGTAATAAAATGGATGGGAGGCCGCTCTTTGGAGCGGTTTTCTCTTGTGAAAAGGAGGGTACAGAAAATATTTCTTTTATCTGCAGCCGGTACACTGATTGATAAAAATCAATATTGACTGTCTATATAAAAACTTCTATAATGATACATAAGCATTAACAGGTCTGTGGTTGAAAGTCGATGCCAGTCGCAGGCAAAGCGATCCACGTAAGGTGTTTAAAAGAATACTGAGCATGGTGCGGCTTAGAAGTAAGTCCTGCCGAGGAAATCGAGAGGGTTAGTAGTGAGAGGCAAGTGCCGGGTAGCGAACGCTCCAGCAGGCGGGTGTGGGGTCAAAAACCAGGTCAGCTGTTTGTGCTTTCCAATTGAATGTAAAGGCGATGAGCAAAAGAAGTATTCTTACTTCATGTCTGAAGAGAGGGCGGGGCGATGGGAGCCGTCTGTCATGAGTTTGAGGAAATGCATTTGTGAGCTGGAGAGGGGAAGGAATCGGATTCTTGTATCTTCTTCCGTGAATGTGCGTTAATGTATGGACGGCTTTTCAGCCGGCAGAGTGGAATTGCGGGCCACCGTCTCTGTGAGGCGGCGGTCTTTTGATTTGTATGAGTGAATGAGATTTGGAGGAATGAAGATGGAAGAAATCAAGGTGTATAATACGCTGACAGGAGAGAAGACGGTATTCCGGCCGTTGGTGCCGGGGGAAGTTAAGATTTATGTCTGCGGCGTCACACCGTACAATCACCCCCATATCGGGAATGCCCGTCCGGCGGTGACCTGGGATGTGATCTGCCGCTATCTGAAGTATATCGGCTATAAAGTAGAGTTTGTGCAGAATTTTACCGACGTGGACGATAAGATTATCAATAAGGCAAATGCCGAGGGGTCTGACTGGAAAACGATTTCCGACAGGTATATTGATGCTTATTTCCAAGTGATGGACGCCATGCATGTGCGGCGGGCGGATGTGTATCCCCGTGTGTCTGACCATATGCAGGATATCATCGATATGGTGCAGGGGCTGATTGATAAAGGCCATGCCTATGTATTAGGAAATGATGTTTATTATGATATTTCTACTTTTGAGCATTACGGGGCGTTATCCGGACGTAAGATTGATGATATGCTGGCGGGTGCGCGTATTGAGGTCAATGAGGGGAAACGCAATCCCGGCGATTTTGCTCTCTGGAAGGGGGCCAAACCGGGTGAACCGTTTTGGGAAAGTCCCTGGGGAAAGGGACGTCCCGGCTGGCACATTGAATGCTCCGCCATGTCTGTCCATTATCTGGGAAAGACTTTTGATTTCCATGGCGGCGGCAGCGATCTGATTTTCCCGCATCATGAAAATGAAATTGCCCAGTCGGAAGGATGCACAGGGTGCAAGTTTGTCAATTACTGGCTGCATAACGGATTTATCACGATTAACTCGGAAAAGATGAGCAAGTCCTTGAATAATTTCTTCCTGGCGAAGGACGTGCTGGAAGAATATTCCGGCGATGCGCTCCGCTATTTCCTGTTGTCTGTCCAGTACAGAAATCCGCTGGATTATTCCCGTGACCGTCTGGACGAAGCGGAGAAGAATATGGAACGTCTGTCAGGGGTCATCGGACGGCTGAAAGAATTAGCGGCTAAAGAAGGTGCTGAAAAAACAGACGCATCCCGTTCTCTTGAGAAAGCGGCGGAAGAGTCGCTGAAGGCCTTCCATGAAGCGATGGATGATGATTTCAATACGGGACTTGCCACCGGCGCCATGTTTGACCTGGCGAAAGCAATCAATATTTACGGGACTGCGGTAGACGGCGGCCTCAGTGTGGATCATGAAGCGGTAGAAAAGGCGCATACCGCTTTGAAAACGATTATGGATATCTTGGGAATTCTTGAAGAGGTATGGGAAAAGACGGATTCTCCGGATGACAAATCTTATAATGATCTGATGGATGTCATTCTGGCAGTCCGCCAGACGGCGAGAAAAGAAAAAATGTACAAAATTGCCGATGAAATCCGTGACAGGCTGGATGCCGCAGGTATCGTAATCGAAGATACGCCGACCGGCGCAAGGTGGAAGAGACGTGGAGTTTAAAAGGGTTCTTTTTCTGAAAAAGCAAATGGCGCAAAAACTGGGGAGAGGATCCCCTGAATTGGGTGAACAGGATATTTTTGCCATGGATGCACTGACACTGGCGTATATCGGTGATGTATGCTGGTCCTTTTTTGTCAGAAAAGCGCTGATCGATACAGGGATTTACAATGTGCAGATATTAAACAGCCTGGCATCGGAGATGGTGTCCGCCCGTCAGCAGAGCCGTATCCTTTTTGAGATAAAAGAATTGCTTTCCGACAGAGAATTAAAGGTTTGCAAAAGGGCAAGGAATACCCATTCTACGGTGCCGAAAAGCGCTACCGTAGAGGAATACAGGGAGTCTACAGCATTTGAAGGGCTCCTGGGGTATCTCTATCTGTCACGGCAGAAGGAAAGGCTTGATTTCCTTATGGGGCGAGGGCTTTCTTATTTGGCAAGGGAGTTTCACGATGAATAACAGAAGGGTTTTCCCTGATACAAAGGAACGGAAATGCGATCCGCATGAGAAAAGAAGGAGCGGAGACCAATCCATACGTGGGGAAAGGGGATTTTCTTCTGGGGGCAGGAGAAAGGAAGAGGAAACCTGTTTTATCGGCGGCCGGAACAGCGTACTGGAATCTCTGCGTGCAGGGCAGGTAAAAAAAGTTTTCATAAAATCGGGGAAAAAGGACAGCCGCCTTTTAGCGCTGGCGGAAGAAGCGGAACGCTTCGGCATCTCCGTTATTGAGGCGGAGGAAGGGGCGCTTGACCGTTTGACAGAAGGTGTCCGGCATCAGGGAGTAGCCGCGTCTTTGAAGCCTTATGCATATGCTGATTTGGAAGAGGTGCTTTCGTCTTGCGGAAGAAAGGATCCCCTGCTCATTCTTCTTGACGGTGTGGAAGATGTAAGAAATATAGGTGCGATTGTCCGCACGGCGGAATGTGCGGGGGCAGCGGCGGTACTGCTTCCCAAGCATAGGAGTTCACCTGTAACGGCGGCCGCCATGAAGACGGCGGCAGGTGCTTTTGCTTATCTTCCGGTCTGTCAGATCGGAAATATCCGGCAGACACTGGAGAAACTGAAAGAACGGGGGTTTTGGGCAGTCGGCGCTGATATGGACGGCGGTGATCTGTATCAGGCGGAGCTGAAAGGTCCTCTGGTTATTGTTATGGGAGCGGAAGGAAAAGGCATAAGTCCTCTCACCAAAAGAATGTGTGATTTCTGTGTACGCATTCCGATGAAAGGCAAAGTGTCATCTCTGAATGTATCTGTTGCCGCAGCGCTTCTCATGTATGAGGCAGTCCGGCAGAGGAATTGAGATGAAAGATTTATACTTGATTGACGGATACAATGTTATCTTTTGGCTTCCCGAAGAGTTTCCCCGGACCGATCTGGAGTCGAGCCGCAAAAAGCTGGTAGATCTTATGCAGGACTATGGGGCTCATAACGACGTGGAGGTGATTGTCGTTTTTGACGGGAAGAGTCGTTCTTTAAAAGCGAAAGTGGAAACGGTTTCCCCCTTTTTCCATGTGGTGTACACACCGTCGAAAATGACAGCGGACAGTTATATTGAAATGGAATCATATAAAAGGCGGGATGAGTACCGCTCTATTTTCGTTGTGACATCGGATGGCGCGGAACAGAACCAGGTGCTGGGGAACGGTGCTTACCGTATGGCGGTTTCCGATCTGGTGCGGTTGTGGAATGAAGATAAGAAAGTGCAGACGATTTTTATCCGCCGGAATAATATGGCGAATCCACGGAGTGAGATCGGAAGGCACATCCCTTCATCCGTGCAGGATAAGTTGGAAAGGTTAAGAAGAAAGTAGTGTGACAGAGGTGCTTTATGGAAAAAGTTGACCTAAAAGCGGCTGTGTTATATACTAATTTTTGATATTATCCACATAAAATTTACTGTATCTTTTATGATGCATAGGAGGAAGTACTGTGAAATACGCTTTGATTGGAATAACGATGGTAGTGGCTTTGTTTTTGATCATCGTGGTTGTGGCCCAGGAATCCAAACAGCCCGGCATGGGAAGTGCGATTGGCGGCGGCGCGGAAGGGATGATGGGGGGGAAATCCCGCGGTAAAGATGCTGTCCTTTCGAAATTTACCGTTGTGCTCGGTATTCTATTCGCCGTGCTTTGTCTTGTGTTCGGGCGGTATATGAATACGTTTTAATGAGGATTTTGGGGCTTGCACGAGGCAAGCCTTTTTTATTGAAGGAGACAAGAAATGGGAGATAAGGAGAAATTATCATATCGTCCCGGCATGGTTCTGCAGGGGGTCTACAAATCTTACGGACCGCGCTTCGGATTCCTGATCACGGATGAGGATCATGAAGATGTGTACATTGCTGACCGTGATCATCTGAATGCGGTCAATAATGATATCGTGGAAGTGCGTATAAAAAAAGGAGAAACGGGGCGTCACAATACGGAAGGGGAAGTCCTCCGCATCATTGAAAGAGCGGAAAATACTTTTGTCTGCACTTATGAGATGACATCCTTTGGAGGAAAAGCTATACCGATTGACGAAAAGATCGATATGGTGATTGAAATACCACGGGGAGAGGAACTGGAAGCTGTCACCGGTGCCCGAGTGATTGTGGAAGTGACCAGATGGCCCGGGGCGCGGGCAAATGCCGAGGGGAAAGTGACGGAGCTTATCGGCTATAAGGGGGATAAAGGGATTGATATCGACATCATTATCGCCCAGCACCGGCTGCCCCATGTGTTTTCCAAAGCACTCATGGCGGAAGCCGATGCCCTTTCCAAGGAAATAAAACAGGAAAAAGGAGTGGAGGATTTCCGCAGCCTTCCCATCGTGACTATTGACGGCCCTGATGCGAAAGATCTGGATGACGCTGTTTACTGTGTGAAAAAAGAAAATGGCCATTATCAACTGGGCGTTCATATCGCCGATGTAAGCCGGTATGTGAGGAAAGGAAGTTTAATTGATGATGAGGCATATCGCCGCGGGACATCCGTCTACCTGGCAGACCGCGTTATACCTATGCTGCCTTTCCAGCTCTCCAACGATTTGTGCAGTCTGAATCATGATGAAGACCGTTATGCCATGTCCTGCATTATGGATGTGGCGCCTGACGGGAAGGTAGCGGTGGAAAAGATTACGCCTTCCATGGTTCGCGTGGCGCGGCGCTGCAACTATCCGGAGATAAATCAGGCCTTTGAAACGGGGGTGGCGTCTGATGATTTGAAGCCATACCTGCCTATGCTCCGGGATTTAAAAGCGTGTGCTGATATCCTCCGTAAAAATAGAGAAAACAGAGGTGCTCTGGAATTTGATTTCCCTGAATATAAAGTGATTCTTGATGAGGAAGGCACTCCGCTCCGCATTGAAAAACGGAATCGCGGCGATGCGGAAAAGATGATTGAAGATGCCATGATTGCCGCCAATGAAACGGTCGCCCGTTTCCTGGAAGCTACGGGACATACTTCTGTATATCGCATTCATGACCATCCGGACGGAGATAAGCTCCTTTCTTTAAAAAAGATGATGGCAATTTTCGGAGTGGCGGAAAAACTGCCGAAAGAACCGGAGCCGAAAGATATGCAGCGCCTTATGGAAAGCATGAAAGGAAAAGAGATCGAAGCCGTCGTACAGGTTATGACACTCCGATCTCTGCCGCAGGCGTGTTACAGTACGGAGAACAAAGGGCATTTTGGTATAGCGTCCACCTGTTATACCCATTTCACGTCGCCGATCCGCCGCTATCCTGATCTCATGGTTCATCGGCTCATCCGCCAGGCTCTTCGGAACAGGCTGAATAAATCACAGCTGAAAAAGCAGACGGAATTTCTTCTCCGCGCGGTGGAGCATTGCTCCGAAACGGAACAGAATGCGGTGGAAACAGAAAGGGATACAACCGATCTGAAAATGACGGAATACATGGTTCCTTTTGTTGGAGAGCCTTTTGATGCCCATATTACAGGGCTTACCCGGTTCGGCATATTTGTCGGACTGGATAACGGAGTGGAAGGACTTGTCCATATCGATTCCATGGATGATGACGAATACGTTTATCAGGAAGACACCATGACGGTTAAAGGGCTGCGCGGCGGGAAGAAATACACCATGGGGATGCCGGTGCGTGTGACCCTTGTCAAAGCGGATAAGGAAAAACGGGAGCTGGATTTCGTCATGGGGGAGATCCGATCACCGCTTAATCTGGAAAGGCGTATAAGAAAAGGATCCCGTCCCAAATCGAGCACAAAAAAGAAAGCAAAGAAAGGTAAAGGGAAAAAGAAATAATGGCAGCAGAAAAAAATGCGCCGCCTGTGTCCGCAAACCGCCAGGCCTATCATGATTATTTCATTCATGAAACCTATGAATGCGGCATCGCGCTTACCGGAACGGAAGTAAAATCCATCCGTGCCGGCAGGGTGAATTTAAGAGACAGTTTTGCCCGTGTGCAGAAAGGAGAAGTATTTCTCTGGAATGCCCATATCAGCCCGTATGAGCAGGGAAATATTTTCAACCATGACCCGCTTCGGACAAGGAAACTGCTTCTCCATAAAAAAGAAATCTTAAAAATAGAGAATACCCTGAAGACGAAGGGATATACTCTGGTGCCGCTGAAAATGTATTTCCGCCATGGGAAAATTAAAGTGGAAATAGGTCTTGCTACAGGGAAAAAGCTGTACGACAAGCGGCAGGACATGGCAGCGAAAGCGGCGAAGCGCGATTTGGCGCGGCGGATCAAAGAACAGCGGTATGATTGAGTTGAATGTTTTCAATAAAAAACGGGGATTCTTCTCTTATGGAGAATCCTCGTTTTCAGTTGATTATTTTTTTATGATGTCATTCATCCGTTTGAAAGTTCTTGTCATATCGCTGTGACCGGAAAGGTGAGTGATGGCTTTGCCGTTCATCAGAAATTTTACTTCTTTAATATCCGGAAATTCAGTGAGCGTGTTTACTGTCATAGCGGTGAAAAGTTCTTCCGTCGTGGTGCTCTTATCCATGTTTAGAAGCTCTTTTGAAAAGTCGACGGTGGCAATGCCGTCTTTTACCTTGACGGTATTGACAGATAACCCTTTCGGAAGGATCGGGTATTTCTGTTTACGATCATCGGCAATCATGGCAGCCAGTGCCGCTTTTGGAGGATCATCTTTTAGTTTCATTTTCACGATGACCGGCACAAGGTACATAGCATCTTCCGTAGGACGGTAAATAGTGAGAGATACTTCTTTTTCCTGCTGCTCAACGGTAGAAGCCGGTTTTGATGCCGGCGGTGTGGTGGTTGTGGCCGGGGTGCAGCCTGTGATACCGAGCGAAATAAGAAATGCCGCTCCGAGCAGATATATCTTTTTCATGGCATCCTCCTTAATCAGTCTGGGCGAAATAATCTACAAGGCCGTTGAAAAGGCTCTTGGCAATACTCTTGGGTGCCCACTTGGAAGTCAGCATCTTCAGACGGTGTTCATTGGAAATATACCCCATTTCCATGAGGACGGAGGGCATCGTGGTATGGGCGGTGACATAGAAGTTGTTTGCTCTGACACCTCGATCCGGAATGGAGAGACTGTTCAGCGTCGCCTGGTGGAGCATGTGCGCCAGCAGGAGAGATTTATCGCTTCCTACGTAGTAGTAGGCTGTAACGCCGTCAATCTGCGGATTGGAGATTGAATCGATGTGAATGGAAACGAAGACATGGGCATGGGCTTCATTGGCAATATCGCAGCGCGCCTGCAATTCCGCCGTGTCGGAAGCGTAAGGGCCGTAGACATCTCTATCGGTGGTACGGGTCATGACGACTTTCGCACCTGCTGAAGTCAGGAGATCGCGCAGGTTGAGGGCGATCGGAAGCGTGATGTCTTTTTCATAAATCTCTTTATTATTCAAGTGGCCGATGGCACCTACATCGGTACCGCCGTGACCGGGGTCAAGGCAGATGATTTTTCCTTTCAGGGCCTGCCTGGCCTCAGCGGAAACAGGGACGTCCTTTATGGGAGGTGCCGGTGCGGCAGGTGTCGAAGAAGTGATTTCTTCTTTTGCTGCTTTTGCGGCATTTCGCTTTTCCGCTTTATCTACGGATTTATAGTAACTCTTTTTGGCACCGATAATAGGGATATCTACAACGAGACGATGAGGTTTGCCTGCTTTTGCGTCAGGGCGTAAGGCAAAGACGCGGATGTTTTCCATCTTCTGCGGTTTTGTCATGAGGACATCCAAATAGGTGTCGCCGTTTTTTTCTGAGATAGTGGCGAAATCAATAGCCCGTTCATCCATTTCATATTGATGGAGAGCGGAACCCTTGGCAGTATCTCTTAAAATCAGTTGAAAATTTTTCCCTTCTTCATCAATAGCGGCTTCTGCTTTTACTGCATGGGACAAATCCATAGCGATACGGACAAACGGCGGGTCGCCGTCGTTTCTTGCCGTCCACCGGAAATTCGTGATGGAAGCGGGTGCTGCCGAAGCCGGATGGACAGCGAGCAGGAATAAACTGACAAAAAAGATAAGTATAGAAAAAATTCTTTTCATAAGTTTCCTTTCTTTATGTGTAATGCATGAGATGATTATCCGAGGATATTTCCTATTATACCACGGGACATATATTCTTGAATGTTGGTCATAAAAATAGATGGGGTCAGGAGGCACTGATGATTGCGATGGCCTTCCAAAAATGACATGAAGTTTGTTTTGTAGTAAAATAAATTATGTATTGTCATTTTGACAAAGTGCTTACGAGGAGTTAAAGTATGTTTTTGTCTCATTGGAAAAAGAGCGCGGCAGTATTTGCCGCTTTGTTGGGAATCAGCGGCGCGGTTTTCCTTGGCGGCTGCGGCATGTGGAAATCAGGTGTGCCGAAAGAAGATGCCGTGAATATGGCGGAGGCTTCTTCCGTTAAGGCGAAAGATCCGAATTTCAAACCGGGAACAGCGATTGTACATCGTGATGCTGATGTAGAATACAGCGTGCCTGAAGGAGTTTCCATTCTCATGTACCATATGATCGGGGACATGAAAAATAATTCCGCCGTCATGACGGAGGATAATTTACGTATACAGATGCAGTACCTGAAAGACCATGGATACCATCCCATTACGATGCAGGAATTATATGATTATGTGACAAAAGGGGAAAAACTTCCATCCAAACCGGTATGTATTACTTTTGATGACGGGTATCTGGACAGCTATACTATCGTGTACCCCATGATGAAAGAATTCGGTTATCCCTGGACTTTATTTCTTATTACTGATGATGTGGGTAAATCTTACAACCGTATGACCTGGGAACAGCTGAAGGAAATGGCAGACAGCGGGGCAGTAACCATTGCGAACCATACTTTGAGCCATCCCAAGCTGCATAACCTGCCTACGAGGGCAGAGAAGGAAAACGAAATTATCGGCGCGAATAAAGCCCTCAAGTATCATTTGGGAATTGATAATCTATGGTTTGCTTATCCGTATGGAGATTATGATGACGAAGTGATTGATATCTGCAAAAAGGCAGGAATCAAGCTGGCAGTAACTACCGATGCCGGACGTGTCCATGTGGGAAGTTACCCTTATGACCTGAAACGCGTATACATTGGGAATAATGTTTCTTTGGCGCGGTTCATGGAACGATTGACGAAAGATAACTATGCGCCTTTATAAAATCAGGAGAAATGATGAGTAAAATATTTCACAGCCTTATATTTCGGTTTATCATAGTTACGCTGGTTTTCTTTGCGGCTACTTCTCCGATCATTGTCCTTTTCGGACCGTTTGGAAATTTGAAGCGTGCCGTGGTAGGCGCTATCATGCGTTCCCGCCATCCCCAGTACATTACCTGGCTGTATAACCAGGAGGAATTAAATGAAATATTGGGTGTAGTCAAAACGACGGAACAGACGCAAGTTCTTTCCTTTAAACCGCGTACCGATTCCACGCTGTCTTTGCAGAAGATTGAAACGACCCGTTTCGTGGGTTATCTTCTGGAAATCCCCAATCCGCAGCGGATACAGGTGGCAACGGCTGAAGATATTCAGGAAAAAGGGGATACGACGAGCCGCATTGCAAAGAAGAATAATGCGGTTGCCGCAATTAACGGCGGGGGATTTTATGATCCCAATGGTACGGGAACCGGCCGCCTGCCCTATGGGTTTATCATTCATGAAGGAAAGTATCTGCTCGGGCAGCAGGTAGATGATAAAGAACGGGTCGATTTTGTCGGCATGACACGTTCAGGGAACCTGATTGCCGGAAACTATAATAAAAAGGAGCTTCATGATTTGGGTGTGACAGAGGGATTGACCTTCGGCCCGCCACTTATCATGAACGGCAAAAAGGTTATCCGCAGCGGTGACGGCGGCTGGGGGATCAGTCCGCGTTCCGCGATCGGACAGAAAAAAGACGGAACCATGATGTTTCTTGTTATCGACGGCCGCCAGCCGGGGTACAGTATCGGAGCCACTTTGGTGGATGTGCAGAATATTATGTATGAAAAAGGCGCGTATATTGCGGCGAATCTGGACGGCGGTTCCAGTACGACCTTGTATTATAACGGCAATGTAGTGAATAAACCGGCGGATCTTCTTGGAGAGCGTATGATTCCAACGGCATTTATCGTGAAATAGGAGGGAACTGATGAATAAGAAATTTCTTACATTTGTTTCCTGCTGTGTCATCGGTACGGTACTGCAGGCGGGCGGGTACCTTTATCTTGATCAGGTACTCTTTGCGCCTTTGTCTTCTTCGGATTACGGGGTATCTGATGTAAAAGATAAAAATACGGAGGCTCTTGATAAGGCAGGACGGAAGATATTCAGCAAAATTACGGTGAAGGGGAAAGCCTATTATTCCCATGACTACCATTATATGGCTGATGTTACCGCTGATTCTGTGACGATTTATAATTCAGACAGTTTGAACACGCCGCAGAAAGTGGATCTGAAAGGACAGGGCGTATCTTTCTTTGAATGGATGCCTGACCGTAATCTGGCGCTTATGGCCATGTATCCCATTCATTGGAAGGGCGGACGCTGGGATGTGACTCTGGCAAGGTATAATCCGGAAGGAACGACCCATGAATCGGATGCGCCGATTAAGGATCTGCCGAGAAACGCCAAAATTGTGGATGTGGCATACTCGACTGCGACGAATGCGGTGTATATGAAAATGGAGGTGGGAAACGGACTGTATCGTATTTATCGTACTGATGCAAACTATGATACCCGCCGCATCTATGTGCAGACATCCCATATCGGTAAGATTGCCGTTTTTTATGATGAAGATAAATTCTTCTACGATGACAGCCAGCGGGGCATTATGTATCTTTTTGACGGGGATGACAGCGGCTGGCGCGTTATTTCTCCGCCCGGGCAGTTCCGGCTGGTCGGGCTTGGCGAAGATAAAACGATTTACGCCGTTAAAGTAAATTCAAAAGATGAAGTCATCGGTTACTATACGGGAAGACTGAAGGTGGGCTTTCATGAAGTGAAAGCATTGGAAACACCGGTAGAATTAAATTCCGTCACGGTCCATATGATTCGCGAAGCGGCCGCGGCAAATCCTGAACAGCCGGCAGAGAAGAAAAATTAAATCATTAAATTGTAATATAAAATCGGACAGTCACACAGAAAAGGCTTCGAAAATAAATTCGGGGCTTTTTTTACTCGGAAGAACCTGTGTTTTCTAATGCGCCTGCCTAATAAAACTGATATAATTAAAAAAACTGCTTTTGAAAAGAGGGATTATATGGAGAGGGTCTGTTCTGCAGACGACAGGATCATTGCGGCACTGGATGTAGATTCTTTTGAAAAGATGGAGTCCATCGTGGAGGAGCTGGGAGAACTCGTTTCGTTCTACAAGGTAGGAATGGAACTGTACTATGCGGAAGGAAGTAAAACCGTGGAATGGCTTCATGAAAAAGGGAAGCAGGTTTTTCTTGATTTAAAAATGTATGATATCCCGAACACCGTGGCCCATGGAATTTCTGCCGTGTCGGGGCTGGGGATCGACCTGATCACGATCCACGCAGGCGGCGGTCGGAACATGATGGAAGCCGCGGTGCAAGCTGCCGATGAAGCGGGACGGAATAACGGGAGACGTCCAAAAATTCTGGCGGTTACCGTGCTTACCAGTTTTGATGAAACTGTTTGGAAAGAGACGGGCGGATTATTGCCGATTGAATCTCAAGTGCTCCGACTGGCAAAACTGGCAAAAGAGTGCGGCGTCGACGGTGTGGTGGCATCGCCGGAAGAAGCGAAAGGGATACGGGAACTTTGCGGAAATGATTTTGAAATTGTCACGCCGGGAATCCGTCCGGCCTTTGCGGGTGCTGATGATCAGAAACGTATCGCCACGCCCGCTGTGGCGCTTAATAACGGTGCGACGCGGCTTGTGATCGGGCGGCCGATTACAAAAGCGGAAAATCCGAAAAAAGCCGTCCGTATGATTTTAGAAGAGATCAGGGAGAATAAAAAATGATGAAAAAAGACGCAGAATCTTTATTGAGAGAGACAAAAGCCATTCTGGAAGGGCATTTTCTTCTGACCAGCGGGCTGCACAGCCCCCTTTATGTAGAGAAGTTCAATGTACTGCAGCACCCTGAGTACACGGAAAAACTTTGTGAAATGATTGCAGACCGTTTCAGAAATCAGGGGGTGCAGACAGTCATCGGGCCGGCAACGGGCGGCATTATCCTGTCACAGGTGACAGCGAGGCTTTTGGGGACCCGTTCTATTTTTACAGAAAGAGAAAACGGAAAAATGACACTTCGCCGTGGCTTCCGTGTGGAACCGGGGGAAAAGGTTCTCATTGTGGAAGATATCGTGACTACCGGCGGCTCTATCCGTGAAGTGGTGGACGTGGTAAATGAAGCAAAAGGTGAAATTGCGGGCATCGGTCTTTTTGTAGATCGCTCCGGAGGAAAGGCGGATTACGGTGTGCCTGCCGATAAGGTATTTCCTCTTGTCCGCCTGACAGTGCCGGCTTACCGCCCGGAAGAATGTCCGCTTTGTAAAAAAGGAGTGCCAATTATGGAAAGAGGAAGTCATCATTTGAAGAAATAAAAAACAATGATTTGTGAATGAACAGTGAAGAAGAAACGGTACGGTGATGTATCGTTTTTTTATGCGGCAAACAAAATAGACCTCCATGGGGGTGGAGGTCTTCAGGAAAGAGGCAATGTCGTTTGATGGGAGGAACGGTATTGCCTCGGGGGTTAAGTAGAAAGTTCGCACATCAGGTCATGAACGGAAACAATGTCCTTAATTTTGTAGGCATTGGCGCCGCAGAAGACAAGTGCGTTATCTACATCTCCTTTGACAGCCCTGATGAGCGCCATAGTGATGCAATATGGCGTTGTGCGGGGATCGCAGGTCTTAAGGCAGTGGAAACAGTTTCTTACGTTTTCACGCTGTTTGCGGATCCGTTTTACAAAGGGGTTGAGAAGCGCCCGTCCCGGCATATGGACCGGGCTTTGGACGATTGTCACATCTTCCTTTTTTGCCTTGACGTACATTTGTTTAAATTCGTCCGCCGCATCGCATTCTTTCGTGGCTACGAAACGTGTTGCCATCTGCACGCCGGAAAGACCGAGAGAAAGATAATGTCTGATATCTTCTTTATCAAAAACACCGCCGCCGAATACGACGGGGATTTTTTTATTGTACTTTTCTTCAAATTCGTGAACTACCGCGAGAATTTCCAGAATTTCTTTTTCATAGCCGTCGTTTTCATGAAGTTTTACTTCTTCACGGGTGTAGCCCAAATGGCCGCCCGCTTTCGGACCTTCGATGACAACCAGATCTGCTGTCGTGTGGTGGTGCCTGTCCCATAATTTCAACAGGACGCGGCACGCTTTGGGTGAACCGATAATGGGTGCTATTTTGGTGTTCGAACCTTCGACACATGCGGGGAGATCAGCGGGAAGACCTGCACCGGAAAAGATAATGTCTGCTCCGTTTTCTACGGCACACTTGGCATAAACTTCATAGTTATATCCTTTTGTCATGATATTCACACCGATAATTCCATCAGGCGCTGTTTCACGCGCTTTTTTCAGATGGCGTGCAAGAGCCCTGCAGTTAGCGGCAATCGTGTTTGTTCTGAAATCAGGTTCATCGAAACCGGGCTGTGCCGCGGAAATGACACCGATACCGCCTTCTTTTGCGACGGCTCCCGCAAGACCGGAAAGGCTGATGCCGATACCCATGCCGCCTTGGATGATGGGAATACGGGCTGTCAATTCACCTATATGCAATGCCGGTAAAGACATAGCGCTTCTCCTTCTTGATTATAATACAAAATCACATAAACGTTTTATTTAATGAGTGTAAATTGAAATTATTTGATTGTAGTGTAGTCCAAAAGTATGGATAAGTCAATGGTTTTATGTCAAATAATTTATTCAAACAAAATTTGATTTATTTTTGATAATATGACAAAATAAATCTTCAGTAAAGGAAGACAGGGATAAGGGCATTTCATTGCGTTATGAAGTTAGCACCTGTTTATAAAAGAATTCTTTATTATATCCTTGGATTAAAAGATTCCTGTTACGGGAATAATAGAAAAGCATATTAATCAACAGGGGAGAAACGAGGATACTATATAATGGTTGCGGTGTTGTGATATAGTATTATCAGCAGGTGATAAATATGAACAGAAAACGTAAATGGGAGAAAGAAGAACGGCGGGAAGCGATCACTGATGTGATCCGGCAGAATCCGTGCCTTACCGATGAGGATCTGGCAAAGCGGTTTTCCGTCTCTGCTGCGACAATAAGGCTTGACCGGCAGATGCTGGGGATACCGCAGATGCGGAAACGGATTGAAAAAGCAGTTTCTGAACATCCGTCCGGATTTCATGAAGAACTCCAGATTCTGGATATGGAGAAAGGGAAAAAGGGACTCGCTCTGTTTCATACGACAGAGGAAATGACGGACAGAAGCGGTATGGTTTCCGCAGATCGCCTTTATGCCGCTGCGGCAGATTTTGCGCAGTCTTTGGCAGGACAGGTGTTCACGCCGGTGCAGGTGGGGAATATTAAGTATAAAGAACCTGTCGGCAGTGGTGAACAGCTTGTTCTCAAGGGGAAAATTGCTCTGATGAAAGTAAACAGGAAATATATTTATATCAGCTTCTTTAAAAGAGCGGCGGAAGTGTTCCGTGCCAAATTTATTATGGAAGTATCAAAAACAGGCGGGGAGGCGCTTCATGGATAAAATAGCAGTAGATGCTATGGGGGGGGATTTTGCTCCTCTTGAAATAGTCAAAGGCGCTGTTCTGGCAGTGCGTGATTTTCATGTTCCTGTTGTCCTGGTCGGCGATAAGGAACAAATTGTGAAAGTATTGAAAGACAATCATGCCGATCAGGAACCGTTGATTGAAATCTACCATGCATCACAGGTGATTGGGATGGGAGAGCATCCGGGGATGGCATTTCGTAAGAAAAAAGACGCATCCGTGTCTGTGGGGGCAAAGCTTGTTAAGAACGGAGAGTGCGGTGCTCTTGTCGCTCCCGGTTCAACAGGCGCTGCTGTGACGGCAGGACTTTTAGGGATGGGACGTGTCGATGGGATTGAACGTCCTGCCATTTTAACTCCGATTCCGAATCGGAAAGACGGATATACATTTCTGATTGACTCCGGTGCCAGCGCGCAGCCGAAACCGGAGACACTTTTACAAAATGCTCTGATGGGATATGTTTATGCGAAAAAAGTGTGGCATATCGAAAATCCGCGGATCGGACTTCTGAATATCGGCGAAGAAAGTACAAAGGGCAGTCCTGTCGTGACGGAAGCTTATGAATGGCTGTCCGGACAGAAAGTGGTTCCTTTTGCAGGAAATGCGGAGGGACGTGATATCATGTCCGGTGAATTTGATGTCATTGTTACTGACGGTTTTACAGGAAATGTAGTACTGAAATTTGGAGAAGGAGCTGCCAGCCTGTTTTCCGCATTATTGAAAAAATCGGTGGGAAAAGGTGGTCTTCGGGCAAAGCTGGGAGCCTTTCTCCTGAAACCGGCATTGAAAAAATATCTTGTGAAGCGGCTGGATTATGCCGAATATGGCGGAGCGCCTTTGATGGGGATTAAAGGCGGGCTGATTATCTGCCACGGCGCGTCCCAAGCCCGGGCAATCAGGAATGCCATTCATATGGCAAAAGACCTCTGTGAAGCCCGTGTGGTTGATGTTATTGCAGAAGCGGTGGTGCAGATTGAAAAAGAAGCGGGCCGCTTGAAAGAAGACTGAGCTTTTGGGGGAATAATTATATGAGTGTATGCAGTTCGGCAGGAATTTTGGGAACCGGTCACTATGCGCCGGAAAGACTCCTGACAAATTTTGACCTTGAGAAGTTGGTAGATACTACGGATGAATGGATTCGTACCCGCACAGGTGTGGAAACCCGCCACCTGGCAGCCGCCTCTGAAAATACATCGGATTTGTGTGTAAAAGCCGGTTGGAAAGCTTTAGAAGCTGCCGGTCTTACTGCAGAGGATATAGATTTTGTGATGGTGGCCACAGCTTCACCGGATTACGTGGTACCGTCGACAGCCTGTCTTGTGCAGGATAAGATGGGAATGAAACGGGCGGGTGGCATGGATATTTCCGCAGGCTGCTCCGGTTATATTTATGCAGTCGCCACAGCAGCCGCGATGGTCAAAGCGGGACTTTATAAATATATTTTGGTGGTGGGCGCGGAAATATTGTCCCGCCTGGTTAATTGGCAGGATCGTTCCACCTGTATTCTCTTTGGTGACGGGGCCGGAGCAGCGGTCATCGGGGCGGCGGAAGGAGGATTCGGCCTTCTGGCATCAGATTTAGGTTCTGATGGGAGCATGGGAAGTATTTTAAATATCCCAGCCAGCGGTGTGGCTGAACCTGTGACGCACCGCGCCATTGATTCGAATCGTATTTACATACATATGGAAGGCCCCGAAGTGTTTAAAGCTGCTGTCCGCCATATGGAAAATACAACTATGGCAGCACTTGAAAAGGCGGGAGTTGATAAAGAGGAAATAGATATGTTCATTGCCCATCAGGCCAATAATCGTATTATCCAGTCTATTGCAAAAAAAGTGGGTATTCCCAAAGACCATATGTATGTGAATGTCGAAAGATATGGAAATACTTCGGCGGCATCCGTGGGGATTGCGCTTGATGAAGCGGTGCGGAGCGGAAAAATAAAACATGGCGATATCGTCGTGATTACAGGATTCGGTGCCGGTCTTACCTGGGGCTGTGATGTAATGCGTTGGATTTAATAGCCATAATTTAATAGTCATAATAGATAGTTTATGTAATGAGGTGAAACAATGAAAACAGCATTTTTTTTCCCGGGACAGGGATCCCAGAAAGTCGGAATGGTTCATGATTTGTACGAAAAGTATGATTCCGTGAAAAAGATCATTCGTGAAGCTGATGACACATTGGGCTTTTCCATTTCAAAAATGATGTTTGAAGGTCCGGATACGGAACTGATGAAAACAGAATTTACCCAGCCTGCTATTTTGACGGCCAGTGTATGCTGTTGGCAGGTATTGAAAGAAGAAGGCGTTACACCTGATGTGGCGGCAGGCCACAGCCTCGGTGAATATTCCGCCCTTGTGGCGGCAGGTTCAATCTCTTTTTCTGATGCGGTCCATACGGTCAATCTTCGCGGTAAGTTTATGCAGGAAGCGGTACCTCTTGGTGAAGGAAGCATGGCGGCTGTTATCGGCTTGGATCCGGATCGTATCGCTGAAGTCTGTGCGGGTGTTTCTACGGAAAGCCAGCCGGTGCAGGCGGTTAATTTTAATTGTCCGGGACAGACGGTTATCGCCGGGGCTGCCGGGGCGGTGGAAAAGGCTTGTGCTGCTTTGAAAGAAGCCGGCGCAAAGAGGGCAATCATGTTGAATGTAAGCGCGCCTTTCCATTCTTCGCTTATGGAACCGGCGGCGCAGAAGCTGAAAAAGGTGCTTGATAAGATTGAGATAAAAGATGCGGAAATTCCTGTTATCGCTAATGTAAATGCACTGGCAGAAACAAAAGCGGCAGATATCCGTACGCATTTGGTGGAGCAGGCGGCTCATGCGGTGAGATGGGAAGAGTCGGTGCGAAATCTTATTGCCGGCGGAATGGACACCATGGTGGAATGCGGACCGGGAACCGTCCTGTCTGGGTTTATGCGCAAGATAGATAAAAGTATCGTGTCTTATCACGCGGAAAATATAGAAACGATTATCGAAACCGTACAAGCATTGAAAGGAGTCTGATAATGGAAAAATCGGAAAAAACAGCATTGGTTACGGGCGCTTCCCGCGGTATCGGCCGAGCGATCGCTCTCACTCTCGGTCAAGCGGGGTATGCGGTAGCAGTTAATTATGCAGGGAGCGAAGCAGCGGCGGAAGCAGTAAAAAATGAAATTATCGCGGCAGGCGGAAAAGCGTTTACTCTGCAGGGAGACGTGTCCGATCCGGAAGATGTAGAGCATATGTTCGAAAAGATTAAAGAGGGGTTCGGATTTCTT
>OHLL01000192.1_pt1 | contig 39837 bp, 33 predicted proteins | sample 1569031 | NCBI WGS metagenome assembly OHLL01 (sample SAMEA3879606, study PRJEB24766) | human gut metagenome | biome: human-associated habitat; feature: feces | place: USA | collected 1985/1987 | reverse complement strand
CCCGCCATAAGAACCACCTACCGTTTCCGCCACAGATACAGCTGCGTCATTTCCGGAAACAAGCATCATGCCATACAGCAGTTCATGAAGAGAAATCGGCATGTCACTGCGAAGCCCTATATTTGTTCCGTCCTGCCCAATTGCCAACGGCGTAATGACCGCATCCGCATCCAACTTCTCTCTTCCCTCTTCCAGCGCAATAATACAGGTCAAAATCTTTGTCGTACTGGCAGGATAAATTTTCAGTTCCCCTTCTTTCTGGGCAATGATATCTCCTGTATTTCCATCCATTAATACAGCAGACACAGCACCCACGGGAGGAAGCGGCGGAAACACAGGCGGCTTTGGCGGTGGAGGTGTCATATATGCCAGCGTACCGAAACCAATCCCCGTAAAAATAACTATACAAGAAATGATTGTTAAAAAATATTTCAGAAAATTCCCTTTTCTTTTTTTTGCTATGCTCATTGATTTCTCTGATTCCTTTTGTTCGTTTAACGAACAGCTGTTTCCGCTGTTTCTATCCGTTTTTCTTTGAGCTTATCTTTTCTTTTTTCCACTTCTGATTTCTTTTTCACCGGTTCACCGCGATCCAGCACGATTCCTTTATTCAGAGCCGCCTCGATTTCCATGCCGTTCTCTCTGGAGGAAACGGTGTAAATAGATACATTGCCAATCTGTATCATACCATCTTTATATCTTGCATTTTGTACATTACCATCATGATATACAGCCGCCAGCTTGCCTGCCGTCAGATACACCCGTTCCGTCTGCGTATACCGTTTTGTTTCTGCCGGCTGAAATGTTTTTTCCCCGTTGATAAATATCCAATTATCCTTTGCTTTTACATGATTTCCGGAATACTCGTACAGACGTTTTCCATTCTTTTCTACACGTTCCTTTGTGGATGGATGGTCAGCCGGAGCGATAACGCCCTTAAGACCTGTTCTTGGTTTATCTCCATACTTGTCAAGAAGGACGCTCATGGATGCTGCCGCCCCGCCAGGATTGTAACCGGCTTCCACAAGATACTGGAATCCTAAGCTGTCCGCTTCTTTCTCCTGATCCTTGGTAAATACCGCATTAGAAATATAATTGGCCGCGATATTCCCAAGAATCACACCGCCAACCCCTTGTTCGCTTCCAAGATAAATACTGAGCGCCGTCTGTAATCCCACTCTTTTCTTCACGCCATTCACACTATGCCGTTTTTCACCATGGACAAGCTCATGTGCCATGATATAAGCCAGCTCATCATCATCCATAGCATCAAGAGTCCCCTTATTGATGCACATGACCCCACCAAGACTCATAAACGCGTTGATATCCTCATCAGGAGAAACATATACAATATAATTTCTTTCTACCGCTCCCGTTTCCACAAGACGATCATAAATATCCGCCACCCGTGTCTGGGCTTCCGCCGATTCATAAACACCAGTTTCCTTTTGACACGTTTCCAAAAACTGCAACTGCTGATGATCATCCATATCTGAAAAATAACGGGAAATAAAAACCATGGCTGCCGTCCCATATAAGACTTTTTCCAGTGTACTTGCCGCCTGTGCTTCCATAGGAACTGCCGCACCGGAGACAAGAACGGCTGCGGCCAACATAGCGGTTACAATTTTTTTCAGACGACGCATGATTATCCCTCCGTCATACTTATTATCTACTGGTCTTATTTTACCATTTTCACCGTATACCACAAATATATAATTAATCGCTGTTGAAATTCAATTAAAATTTATCCCTTCTCCTCTTTTGGGATTCATATCGATATGATACAATGTGGATACAAGAAATTGGATATATAAAGGAGCTTCTTATGACTGCAGACAACCTTACTTTCGCGCTGGAAATAGACTTTATTCCGGATTTACAAGAAGGACGCGATGATTTTAAAAAGAAAATGAAATCCGTTGCCGAAAAAATAGACGGCAGCTATACCTTAGACCAGAAATCCCGTCCTATTATTTCCGGACTCACAAAAGAAGATATTGAAAAAGTGCTGACGGAACTCGGACTGCTTGCCTTCGGCATGTGGCCATCCTGCATACTCACCTGTTCCGTCACAACCGCTCTTCCCATGCGTGCTGTAGGCATGTCTGACGGTTGGGATATATACACGGGAAAAAAGACTTTCTTTGCCTTTGCCCAGTTCCCTGCAGATGCGCTTTCCATCATGGTCAAAGCCTGTACCTACTACCTGGATCACGAAAATTACCAGTCTTTAGAAGAATTTATCGACTCTATGGGATATGAAGCATTCCGCGACACTGTCCTTGGAAACACCATGTCCGATATGAACGGTAATGAAAATTACTACGGAAGTTCCTGGGGCATGCCGAATGTTCCCCCGTTAAATGAAGGCGATTTTGTGAGACCGGAACACAATATCATGCAGGTCATCGAAGTATATCCTGAAATGGGACAGTTCCTTATGGAATACGGCATGTCCTGCGTAGGCTGCTTCGTCTCTTATGATGAAAACCTGTGGCAGGCGGCACAGACCCACGGTATGGACGTCTTTGAACTCATTGGCGAAATCAATGAATACCTGGCAGATAAATTCCAAAAACCCCTTTTAACGGAAAATACGCCTATGGAAGAAATCCTCACTCTCTATCCGCAGCTCCTCCCTCTCTTCCAAAATGAGAAAATACAGATGCCGTCCGAAATGGCAACGCCTATCGGCGAACTTTGCAAAGAAGCAAATGTAGATTTTACTTCTTTTATTCAAAAATGCGATGCCCGACTGCGCGGTGATGAGAATAATTTATAAAACATAAAGTGCATTGTATTTTTCTATTTCTCTTTTTACGATAAATGACTCCCTTCGCGGGAGTTTTTCTTTTTCCGGAAACCTTTTCCTCTGACTCTATTTCGTTTTCCGGAGAAGTTCTTCCGGATAAAAAGCTTTCCCCATACATACATTTCATAAAAGGAGAAAGCTTTTTAAATATCGTTTTATTGATTTATATTACTTCATTTTCCATCCTGATTTTTTCAGCATCATCACAATCGGAGTAATAATAATGCCGGATACCAGTGCTTCAGGAATACCATTCATCGTTACAATCCCCATAAGCAGGTATCCCACCCCCGCCACAGACATATCATGAGCCTCTGCATAAGGCGCTCCCACAAGAATAAAAATGGAGCCAAGGAAAAGTACTGTATTTGTGAGCGATCCGCAAACCGCAGCAATTGCGGTCCTTGTAAAATCTCTTACCGGTATATGTTTATACAGCCAATAAGAAACCAGTGCAATACAGATACGCGGCACAATACATATAAACGCATCATAGACTACACTGTACTGGAGAATAAACTGCATTAAAAGGCTTGGTGCACGGAGCGTCTGGATAAAAGAAAATGCCCCGAAGAGGAATCCGACGACAATTCCCACACGGGGACCCGCCACGACAGATCCGATAATCGTAGGAATATGTAAAATTGTGGCATTCATAAAAATAAGCGGGATAAACCCATATCCTGTCAGTCCGAGGAAAATGGTAATTCCCGCAAGCAGACCGGAAACAGTAAGTTCACGGATGCTCATAAACGGATTCATCTGTGAGCCCAAACTCTGTGAAACACCGCCGGCCATTGCAGCTTCTGTGTACTGTCCTTTGATCTGATTTACTTTTTCTTTCATTGAAAAATACCTCCGTTCTCATTCCATATGGATACAAGGCGAATAAAAATACAGGCACAGGCTTTTCTGAAGTCCAACTCAAACGATATCGGCAATACAGATTCCTTCAGCCAATACCTGTATTATAAACAAATCTCCCCACATGTCAATCTTAAATTCATATTTCCATAATAAAAGATGACGACTTCTATTTTTTACGGGCCGTCATCTTTCCATTTGCGAAATCAAACCTACGAAGACATTCATTTAAAAATCCATTTTGCCACATATCCGCCGATGATCATTGACAAACCAACACTCCATAAATCCGATAAGACCGGAAACAAAGAAATATAAGCAGGATCAGCATAAGCACGCCATTCCCCTGCCATCGGCAGACGGAGTGATATGATAATCGGAATATAAATCAGCATCAAATAAAACAAAGCGGTGAAAACGACTTGTGTTGCCCGTCTTCCTTTTGTCCCTGACAAAGCAAAATACAGATAAACTGCAAAAGATACCATAGCAAGAAAAATTTTCAGGAAAAATGTTTTTTCCAAAATCGTTGACACAAAGAACAATTCCGTATAAGGATCAAGGCGCATCCCTTGAAAAAAGTAAATAAAAAGCACCGATACGATAATCGAGGCAGGAATCAGACCGATAAAATAACAGCATGCAAGCCAATGTGCTATATTTTCATTCTTTCTCCGCAAAAAAATATAAACATGGGCAAGTGCATCATCCAACAGCATGGATAAAAAGACAGCGGCCGCCATCACAGGAATCGATAATGCCGCAAAAATCATTTCTCTTTCCCATATTTCCTGAAATAGATCGAGAAAACACCAGACTATCGCAAGAAAGAATACAGACAGAGCACTCCAGGCCGCTAAATGCGCCGCACTATGATAGGGGCCTTCTGCATCGCCCAAATCTTCTCTCTTCACAAAATAATATAGAAAAGGTCCTATCAAACCGCAAAGTATAAAGCCAATAATCCCCCAAAGAAAGGAATACGGCGTATGTAAAATGAATCCCGCAATGCCCGGAGAAACGGAAAGCGCCAAAAGCCACGAAAACTGTTTCCCTTTATATATACATCTCATCAAGCTCACCTCGAATGTTTCCATTTTACCATAAGCAGCGGCATGTTGTTCCCATAACGCAAATACCGGCCACCTGTAATGGTGACCGGTTTTCATGCAGACGCTATTCCCCGCGGCGGCTTCCTTTCGCTTCCCCTTTCTTTTTCTTCTTCCTCATGTCAGATCCTTTATGCCCAAGCACCTTATGTTCTTTTTTCTTTGTCGGTTTGTACATACCGGGCAGGATAACCTTTTTCTTAGCGGACGGGCCTTTGATCCGTCGGATATTCCCTTTTTCATCATACTTCGTGATGATTTCCTTGATTGCCTTTTCCAGTTTGCGAAGCAGCAGGATATCTTCAGGCGTTGCATAAGTGATGGAGACCCCTTGTGTTCCCGCTCTGCCTGTACGGCCAATCCGATGAATATAGTATTCCAGATTGCGGGGAATATCATAATTGAAAACATGAGTAATCCCCTCTACATCAAGACCGCGGGCAGCGATATCAGATGCCACAAGCACCTGCGTCCTTGCCTTTTCAAACTCACGAATAACTTGGTTCCGCTGACCCTGGCTCATATTTCCATGAATTTCATCGACAACAAGATCCGTTTCCTCCTGCAGACGCCCCGCCAATTCATGGGCACCTTCACGAGTATTGCAGAAAACGACAGCCATATAGGGATTTATCTCTTTGAGATGACGAACCAGCAGGGAAAATTTATGTGTTTTTACTGTTTCATAAACACGCTGCTCCACCGTCGAAGCTACTGCCTTTTCCGCCACGTCCGCCACCACCGCTGATTTCATGTACTTATGGGCCAGTTTCTTGGCTTCCGGCGGCATGGTTGCGCTGAAAAGAAGCACTTGCCGTTTCTTCGGTGTTTCATCCACAAGGGCATCTATATCTTCTCTGAAGCCTGCTGCAAGCATCTGATCCGCTTCGTCAAGAACAACCGTTTTTACCCCGGATAAATCCAGACTGCGGCGGCGTATATGATCCAAAAGACGTCCGGGCGTTCCAATAATGATATGCGGTTCCCTCTTCAGTTTCTGAATCTGGTTTTCAATCGTCCGCCCGCCGATGATATCCGCCACGTCCGCTTCCATAAGGATGGCAAAAGGACGCAGTACATCAAAAATCTGCTTTGCAAGCTCACGGGTCGGTGTCATAATCAAAACCTGCGTACCGCCTTTTTTTACATCCACACGCTGTACCAGCGGCAACAGGTACGCCAAAGTTTTTCCCGTTCCCGTTTCTGAACGGCCGATGATGTCTTTTCCCTTAAAAATCGCAGGGATAGATGCCTGCTGGATCACCGTGGGAATCCTGATCCCCTGCTGGTATAAAGCCTGGGCCAACGGTTCTATCACGCCAAGCTTAATAAATGCATTCATAGTTCCTCCCGAATCCCTTCGTTAAAATAATTTCACTCATTATACCATACCGATCTTTTTTCTAATTGGCCAATCTCATATGCAAAAAAAGATCATCACCATAAGTAATGACCTTATACAGCGCTGAGAAACTCCTGCTATTCTATCAGTTTCAGCATACTCTCCAAATCCGCCGGCTGAAAGCTGTTACATTTCGGCTTCTCTTTCAGTGCGGCAAGAACAAATGATAACGCCGCCGCCACTCCTGTCACCAATCCTTTTTCACCAATATCAAACGCAGGGGTATGATGTCCGCTGCCGCTTCCTACCGTTTCATCATAAATGCCTGTAAAAAAGAATACCCCCGGATAAATGGATTCCGTGATGGAAAATGTCTCCGTTGCTATCCACATGGGGCAATTCGGATCAAGCGCTTCCGTCCCACAATTCTCCCTGACCGCTTTCCGCGCAAGATCCACACATTCCCTTGTATTCACCGTCACAGGGAAATATTGATCCTCCACAAACTCCGCTGTACATTTATACATGCGGCAGGTATGCTCTATGATTTCCTTCATAACCGTCCGGAATGACAGGCCGTCTTCATTCTTTGTACACCGTGCCGTTCCTGCAAATGTCAGCTCTTCAGGAATAATATTCGGCTCATGCCCACCCTCTACACAGCCAAAAGAATAGGTCAGACTTTCCTCCGGCGCAACGGCACGCATACGATATGCCCGAAGTTCATTGGCAATCGTAACAAAACATTCAATCGGGCTGTGAGCCATATCAGGACGAGAACCATGGCCGCTCTTTCCATGGATTTTCACCCGGAAGAAATACGCGCCTGCCATGACCGAACCATAAAGGATTCCCACTTTCCCCGCAGATAAATCCCATTTCACATGTGTACCGAAACAGGCATCCACATGAATCCGGTTGTCTCGCAGATAACGGAGCAAGGGCGCGATACCACGCTCCCCCATTTCCTCCGCTTCTTCAAACATCAGAATGATCTTGCCTTCCCATTCTTCTTTATGCTCCGCCAAAATCTTGGCTTCTGTCAAAAGCATCGCCATATGCCCGTCATGCCCGCAGGCATGCATTACTCCCGCATTTTTAGAAACGCATATCTTTTTCCCTTTTAAATTACAGGAATCCTCATCAATCGGAAGCGCATCGATATCTGCACGCATGAGCATCGTCCACCCAGGTTTACCGCTGTCCAAAACACCAAAAATGCCGCCGTGGGGAATACGAACCGTTTCTATCCCCCACCCATTCAATTTCTTTTCAATAAAATCCATCGTCTTAAATTCTTTTTGCGACAATTCGGGATTTTCATGGAAATAACGACGCAGACCAACTACCAGATTTTTTTCATGTCTCGCCAGTTCAAGTATATTCAAAATATCTCCTCCATCATTTGCATCAGATGACTCCCATTATAGAAACGGCCATTCCCCATGTCAAACTTTCCTGCCCTGCCTCATTTATATACCTACATAAAAAATCCTGCCATATATTTAAGCCGATCGTCTTTCCGCATAATAAAATACCGCAGGAACGTAATAGTCCTTACGGTACTTATGGTGCCGGAGGTGGGACTTGAACCCACACGATATTGCTATCGGCAGATTTTGAGTCTGCTGCGTCTGCCATTCCGCCACTCCGGCATATATCAACGGCAATTATTGTAACATACGTAAGAGCTATGCGTCAATGAACACCGCTGTAAGTTTTCCTACTTCCCTCAGATTCTCAAAATCGGTTTGATTCCACTGCAGCGGAGTAATCGTTATATAACCTTTTCTCGACCAATAAACGTCTGTCTCCGGTTCATATCTTTCTAGCGGTTTCCCTCTCATGATAAATTCCATTTCATCCGCTTCTGTCCGCTTTCCCGCAATCACATTAGAATAGCGCAGCAAGCCGAGCCGGGCTACTTTCACATTTTCCCAGGAAACTTTTTCCGGCTTTATCTTCGGAATATTTACATTGAGTATACCGGTATACCGCTTTTTCATAAAATATCCGGACACCAGATCCGCAGCAAAAGCAGCCGTTTCCCTTAAAAGAGTTCCATCCGCCATGCTTTCCATAGAAACTGCCATAGAAGGAATTCCCGCAAATATACCTTCCAGTGCGCCTGCCACTGTCCCGCTGTAAAGACAGTCGCTTCCTGTATTAAAGCCATCATTAATCCCTGATACAATCAGGTCCGGCAAGTCATCCTTAAGCCAGTATTCCAAAGCCAATTTACAACAGTCGCCGGTAGTCCCCGTCAAAGAATATACTTCGATGTTTTCTCCATAACTTTGCCGCTTTTTCAATTTCATCGGCTTTCTTAAAGACAATGCGCTTGAACAGGAACTCACTCCTTCCGCCGGTGCGATAACGGTAATTTTCGCAAGCGCGGAGAGTGCTCTTGCCAGGGTTCGAATACCCGGCGTAGCGACACCATCATCGTTTGTCACAAATATATGCATACTAACTGTCTATTTCCTTTTTACGTGTAAGAGAAGCAGCCTGAAACTGCATGCTTCTCGTATGAATAGTATGAACCCATTGTTTCTCATGGCGATGAATCCATCCGAGGAAAGTCACAGGAACCCAGGAATACATGAACACAGGATAAATCAGCCAATACAGGTAAATTTTAGCAGGCACTTCAATTTGCAAAAGGACGATAAGCGGCAGAACATACTGGATTGTCCCCAATACACTCCAGAATTGCCGTGGAACCAAAGCATCATTATATAGAACCACCGTAAAACAAGGATAGAACATATTAATATATGTCATCACTAAATAAAAAACGGAAATAAGCAGAAAATAATTCTGCAGCAGCTGCATAATCCCATCAAGCACGACAATACTGTGTCGCTTAAAACCTTCTCTCATCAAAATGGGGATATATCTTTCGGAACAGTCAAACTGACCCTGGGCCCAGCGCTTTCTTTGTCTCCACGACGCCATAAAAGTCAATGGTTTTTCATCGTAAATAATCGCATCATGAACCCAGCAGGTGCGGATCCCATGAGAAAGGCATTTCATGGAAAATTCCATGTCTTCCGTGAGACAGTCGCACCCCCACCCGAATTCCCGCACAATATCCGCCGAAATACACATCCCGGTTCCCCCAAGACAGGAGGATAATCCTAAATTATACTTTCCAAGATGCCACAAATGATTGACAGTCCAGAAAGCAATCGCAAAAGTACCCGATACCCAAGTATCCACCGGATTTTTAGCGGATAAGTATCCTTGAAGAACTTTTTGCCCTTTCATCAGACGAGTATTCATGACCGCCAAAAAATCAAGATGGACAAGATTATCTGCATCAAACACACAAAACGCATCATAATGGCGGCCTGTCTCAAATATTTTCGGAAAAGCCCAATCCATGGCATATCCTTTCCCGCCAAGTTCTTTATTACATCGTTCAAGGACATAAGCGCCGTGCCGATGGGCCACTTCTGCTGTACTGTCGGTACAGTTATCGGCAATAACGTAAATATCATAAAGTTCTTTCGGATATTTTAAAATTTTTAGGTTTTCAAGAAGATCTCCGAGAACCATCTCTTCATTGTGCGCCGGAATCATAAGCGCGAATTTGTTTTTCGGCGCAGACAAATCCCTATCTTTCCTATGCCATATTCCAAAAACGGCAATTACCGTATAATAAACGGTAAACCACGCCACAATCAGTTGGATGGGCAGCATCAGGATATCCAAAGGATAATTCATGTCAAAATTCTTCCTTTACTCTTCTTTTAAGTTTTCTATGGAGTTTCTTCCGGCGGTTCAGGTATGTATTTACTATGCCGAACATAATATACGCCGCACATAAAGCAGCTGCCCATGACGGCCAGTAAATCATGGTGCAAAGTATGAAAAAGCCAAGGCAGAACAGGAATGCCGGCAAGTGAAGCTGATCGGCGCTGGCGCCTTTATTATCCGGATAATGTACTTCACTCACCATCAGCACCGCAAGAGCAAGCACGCAAACCATGGCAAGCCAGTTCCAGATCTTTACACCGGAAAGGACATAGCAGGCAATAATTACACCGACCGTCGGGCAAGGCAGTCCTTCAAAATATCCATGGACAGAAGTCACTTTCACATTGAAGCGCGCCAAACGGAACGCGCAGAACGCACCGAGGAGTGCGCAGGGAATAAACCCGAACGCCCCCAGTTCCCGCAGCTGATAAGAATACATCAATGCCCCGGCAGCGACACCGAAAGAAATATCATCAGATAAAGAATCCAGCTCCACCCCCATCGGACCTGCAGTCCCAAGAGCACGAGCCACCCTGCCGTCAAAAGCATCGGCCGCCATAGCAATCAATATGCATATCGCCGCCACATGGTATTCTCCTGAAATCGACATCATAATGGAAAGACCGCCAAATAATGCATTGGCTGCGGTAAATCCGTTCGCAATCCATGATTTATTCATTCTAATTTAAGCCTCCCCACTATCGTCAGCCCACCGCGGACTGTATCACCTTTCTTTACACAAATTTCCGCTTCTCCCGGTATATAAAGTTCTGTACAGGATCCGAACTTAATCATTCCGTACAGTTCCCCCTTTTGCAGCGGATCTCCCAACTGTTTCCATGAAACTACACGTCGTGCCAAAATGCCGGCAATTAATATAACGAGGATATTCCTATGCTTTCCCTCGATACCAATCGCACCGCGTTCATTTTCAAACCCCACTTCTTTTTCATAAGCAGGAAGAAACCGTCCTTGTGTATAGGATTGGTATTTAATGGTTCCTTCCATGGGAGAACGATTACAGTGCACATCAAAAACAGAAAGGAAGATCGTGATCTTATGGCATTTTTCTCCAAGATACATTTCTTCTTCCACGCCATGAGAAACATCCACTACGGTACCGTCAGCCGGGGAAACGATCGTATCTTCCCCCGGAGGGATAATCGCATTTCTTCTGGGGCAACGGAAGAAATAGCAAAAGTAACAGGAAAAAACAAAAGGAATAACCGCCGCATAAAGCATGCCAAAATACCACAGCAACGCCGCGACTATTAAAGATATGATGATGAACGGATATCCTTCCGGTAATATAATTGGTTTTTTCAGCATATTTTATTTCCGTTTTTCCTTTTCCATTTTTTTATCGCCAGCATAAACTTTGGAATCGCCGCCATACGTCCGATACGGCTCGGCTGTAAATACAAGCGGTACGCCCATTCCAATCGGTGATTTCTCATCCACAGCGGTGCCCGCCGTAAATTCCCTGCCATGACGTCAAATACGCCGCCGATCCCCATCGCCAGCACGGGTCCTAATTCCTTCTTATGGTTCCACAGCCATTTTTCCTGTTTAGGCACTCCCATTCCACATAGAAGGACTTTGGTTCCGCCGGATTTAATTTCTTCCACGATTTTCTGTTCTTCAATTTCATCGAAATAGCCATCATGAAATCCCGCTTTTTCAAAGGGACCGTATCGTTCCGTAAACCTGCGGATCGCCGTTTCTGCCACCCCCGGCGCACCGCCGAGAAAATATACCGGCCATTTTTCTTTCACCGCGATTTTAAGGATTTCTTCCGCGTAATCGGCGCCTGCCACCCGCGCAGGAAAATATGTTCCCAACTGTTCACCCGCCCAAAGGATTCCTGCCCCGTCCGGTACGACCAGACTGCAATGGTTCAGCACATAGGCCAATTCCTTATCTTCCTGTGCGATCATAACCATTTCGGCGTTAGCGGTAGCAATTATATGTTCTTCTCCTGACGCCGCCATTTCACGGGCACATCGCAGCGCCTCTTCCATAGTTACAGCATGTATGCGCACATCCATAACCGTATGAGATGGATATTTGTTTCCTATCATTATTTAGCACTGTAATTTGGCGACTCTTTCGTGATGCTTACATCATGGGGGTGGCTTTCACGAAGACCTGCGCCTGTAATTTCAATAAACCGGGTATTCTCATTCATAGCCGGGATATCAGGTGTGCCGCGGTATCCCATTGCCGCCCGCAGACCGCCAATTAACTGGAACAGTACGTCAGATACATGTCCTTTGTAAGGAATCCGTCCTTCAATGCCTTCCGGGACAAGCTTCTTTGCGTCCTGCTGGAAATATCTGTCCTTGCTCCCCTGCTGCATAGCCCCCAGTGATCCCATGCCACGGTACAACTTATAATTTTTCCCCTGATAAATAATTATTTCGCCCGGGCTTTCATCGGTTCCCGCAAGAAGATTCCCAAGCATGACCACTGACGCTCCTGCACCAATGGCTTTGGCTATATCGCCGGAGTACTGAATACCTCCATCGGCAATAACCGGCACATCCGTCCCGGCCGCCGCTCTCGCGCAGTCATAAATTGCGGTAATCTGGGGTACACCGATACCTGCGATTACCCGTGTCGTACAAATAGAACCCGGCCCTATACCGACTTTCACCGCGCTCACGCCCGCTTCAATCAGTGCTTTTGTCCCTTCATAAGTTGCCACATTTCCTGCAATCAATTCTGCATGGGGAAAAGCATCCCGAATCTTACGGATCGTATCCAATACCCCCTGGCTGTGTCCGTGAGCCGTATCAATCACCAGGACATCCGTCTTCTTCGCAAGAAGAGCTTCCGCCCGTTCCAATACATTCGGCGTCACGCCGACAGCCGCAGCTGCCAGCAGCCTCCCATCTTTATCCTTGGAGGAATTGGGATACTTCCTCATTTTTTCTATATCCTTAATCGTAATAAGGCCTTTCAAATACCCGTCCTTATCAATTAATGGCAATTTTTCAATCCGATGTTCCTGTAAAATACGTTTAGCTTCCTCCAGCTTCGTATTCTCCGGCGCGGTAATCAAACCTTCGCTCGTCATAATTTCTGAAATAGGTCTTGACAGATCCGTTTCAAAACGCATATCGCGATTGGTTATGATTCCAACCAATTTCCCATCTACAGTAACAGGAATTCCTGAAATATCATATTTCACCATGAGATCATCCGCATCGGAAAGTGTATTATCCGGATTGAGATATACCGGATCCACAATGACGCCGTGTTCAGAACGTTTTACCTTCTCCACTTCTTTACACTGTTCATCGATACTCATATTCTTATGGATCACACCGATGCCGCCTTCCCGCGCCATGGCGATAGCCATATCTGATTCTGTGACAGTATCCATACCTGCGCTCATCACAGGAATATTCAAAGTAATGTTCCGTGTTAAACGTGTAGAAACATCGACTTCTTTGGGAAGCACTTCTGAATGCGCGGGAACCAAAAGGACATCATCAAAAGTAAGTCCCTTTTTCCCAAATTTATCCTCCCTCATATTTACCTCCATATTTTATTATTGTATAAAAGTCATTCTCAAAGTACAGGCACAAAATATACCCAGCTAATGTATTTATTTTAATTCAAATAATAACTGATAGCAACTTGACTCTGCTTCATCAAACTTCATAACTATACCACATACCGCTTCTCAGTAGTATATCCGCTCAAAGAACTGCCCGCCGAACCGATGTCTTAATTCTTCCCTGAAATCCAGTCCTTTATCAACGGCTTCTCTCGCATCATGTTTCGCCAGTTCCAAGAGCGGCAAGTCACGCACGATATCCGCAGCTTTCAGATCAGGCATACCATGCTGATGGTACCCGAAAAACTCTCCTGCCCCGCGTAGAAGCAGGTCTTTTTCCGCCAGAAGTGCTCCATCCCGTATTTCGCACATCAGTTTCATTCTAAGCTGAGTCGTTTCATTTTGATTATCCGTATATAAAACACAATATGCCTGCTCTTTGCCTCTGCCCACACGGCCGCGAAGCTGATGAAGCTGGCTCAGGCCAAAGCGATCGGCGCCATAAACAAACATAACCGTCGCATCAGGCACATTCACCCCGACTTCAATAACTGACGTGGCCACCAGAAGTTTGAATTTACCTTTGCGGAAATCTTCCATAACCTGTTCTTTTTCCGCGTTTTTCATTCGCCCGTGAACCAGTCCCACGCCAAATTGGGGGAACACGTGATCCCGCAGATTCTCATAAACGGAAACGGCTGCCGCCAGATCCTGCTTTTCGCTTTGTTCCACCAAAGGGCACACCACATAAGCCTGATGACCGCTTTCCATCTCTTTTTTCATGAAACGGAAAATGCGCTGCAGCATATGGCTTCCTACCACATAAGTTTTCACCAGATGTCTGCCGGGAGGCATGCCTTTAATAAAGGAGACATCTAAATCACCATACACAGACAGCGCCATTGTCCTGGGAATCGGAGTCGCCGTCATAATCAACACATGGGGCGACTTGCCTTTACTTTCCAGTGCCTGCCGCTGTTTAACGCCAAAACGGTGCTGTTCATCAGTAATGACAAGGCCTAATGCGGAAAACACCACGTTCTCTTCTATCAAGGCATGCGTCCCTATTAAAATATGGATACTGCCGTCTTTTAGCTGCTCCAGTATTTCCTTCCGCTCCGCCGCTTTTGTATGTCCCGATAAGTAAGCTGTCTTTATAGGCATTCCTTTAAATACCTGCTGGAAAGTTTTAAAATGCTGGGCTGCAAGAACCTCTGTCGGCGCCATAAGCGCTCCCTGATATCCATTTTCTACAATTTTCGTCAGCGCCAATATGGCTATCGCCGTTTTACCGCTTCCCACATCGCCCTGCACAAGACGCTGCATAGGAACTATACCCTCCATGCTGTCTTCTATATCGCGAAATACGCTTTTCTGCCCTTCCGTAAGTGCAAAAGGAAATTTCTTCATCACTTCATGCACTAAATTCCCTGATGGCATGCATTTGATTCCCACATTGTCCGTTTCTCTGCGCTTTCGTAAAAGCTGAATACCTGCCTGCATGAAAAACAATTCTTCAAAGGCTGTCCTCCTTCGTGCCGCCCGCTGTTCTTCCCAGCCAGCGGGATCATGCATTCCGCGGATTGCCGCCATACGTCCCATCAAATGCTCCCGTACAAGAACGTCTGCCGGAAGATTTTCCCTGATTCCCTCCGCATGATCAATGGCAAAGCGGATCATCGCCCGCATTTGCGAAGCACGGATTCCTTCCGTCAGGGGATAGACAGGTACCAATTTCTTAAATGCATGAAGCTCTTCAGCAGCGACTGCCTCCGTATCCGCATTGGATATCTGCCATTTTCTGTAATTATATTCTATTTTCCCATAGGCAAGAATGTTTGACCCGTGAGCAAACTGTTCTTTCTTCCACGGCTGATTAAAGTACACCAGATTGACCGCGCCTGTCCCATCCACCAAAGTCACTGTAAGTATGGACAGATTTCTTCGGGGATGTGCTTCCCGGATTTCAACCACCGTTCCATAAACCGCAGTTTCCATTTCATAAGAAAGATCCGCCATAGGGGTAATCCGTGTCCAATCTTCATACCGCCGGGGATAATAAGAAATCAGGTCCTCTACAGTCTTTATCCCTAAACGTTCCAGCTTTTCTTTCATTCGCATCCCCACGCCCTTGACGACAGTGACGGTATCAGATAAATTCATAAGGCACCCCATTTCAAAATGCATCATTTCCTTTATTATAAATCGGAGAAGCAGCATACAAAAACACTTGCCTCTAAAAATATTTTATGCTATATTATGAATGTTGCAATTGCGGAAGTGCAAGGAGGTGTAGCACATGGCTAATTATTGTGAAATCTGCGGAAAACATACCGCAACGGGATTCAATGTATCCCACTCCCATCTGAAAACAAAGAGGACCTGGAAACCGAATATCCAGAGGGTTCGCGTAAAAGCTGACGGACAGGTCAAAAGAATGAATGTCTGCACTCGTTGCCTTCGTTCTCATAAAGTTGACAGAGATATCTGATAAAGTAACCGGTCAATCACACCGGTTACTTTTATTTTACAATGATATCATTCAGGTCCTCCTAATTGAAAAGATATCTCTCCACGCACAGGAAAGATATCTTTTTCTTATCTATTTATATGATCTGTGAAATTTTTGATAATGACGATAGGTGTTTTTTGATTATCATTGCCAAAGGGATTATCAATCAGAATCTTCGCTATCTGACCGGGATTGATTCCTTTGCTCTTCCCCAGAACGGCTGAACGCTTCAAGTCATTTACATCCGCAATGACCGCTCCGTACGCACCGGTAGCATTTTTTATTTCTTCGCATACCCTATCAGTATCCGCCGGCCCATAAACGAGGCATTTATCAAAAGGAGGCATCGTTCCTGTAACATCATCAATCAAAGATGCCTGGCGGCATCGGGCGTAGAACACGCCGGCCTTGCCAAATATTTTTGCCACAGCGCCGATTATGAAAGAAAAAAGCATATTCCATTTCCCTTCTTCTTCCATGGCCGCCTGCATGCCATAAATACTGGCCATGGATCCCGCGCCCGGTACAAAACGGTTCATCAGTCTGGCCTGCCAGCAGATATGAAGTTCTTCAGGACGGATATAACGCCCCTGAGTAATTGCCACGACTGATTCCGCCACACAAACGATATCATGATTGGTAATATCGTGCCCTGCGTATTCCATAATCGCATCTACAATATTATCTTTATTTGTCAGAATCCGGGTAGGAACCGGAACAAGTTTCAAATCTGCCATTTTATTTTCTCACCCCCGATGTGTACTGATAAAGAGCGGTCCGTAAATCTTCAGAGGTCAGAGTAACTCTTGTTTTTGCATAGTAATAGTCACTTCTCGCCACCACCTGGTAGATAATATCCATAGGCATATCAGGAAAATTCTCCAAGTCGCGAAGTATATTTCCTGATTTCCCTTTTATTGCCAATTTGATTAAAAACACTTTTGGTTTCCGAATTTCCATGATAAAAGCCTGCCAGTAACCGTCATCCCTCGGTGTGTCGGCAGCGGTAAGGGTGGCAGTTACCCTTGCTTTGTCATACTGTTCAAAAGGAAGGTATGTACGGACAAACGCATCCATAATCGTGCCGATCTGCCTCCCTGTATTTACAATTGGTATCGTAAAAGACAGGACAACACTTTCCCTGTCCATGTCTTCCACCTTTAAAGGCGTCATTTTCCCCTTTAACATACGCAGCGAACAATCGCCTTTGAGAAGCGCCATCCCCCAGTAGGCAAGGAATCCGAGGCAGACAAGGAAAATACAGATTCCAATTATTTTCAAAATCAATATAAACATTTTTCACACTCCTGATAAAACAACTCGTTGTATATCCGCCCGCCTGCCAAACATTTTCTTTACAAGAATTTCCGCCCTGAGGGTACTTTCCGTAAAGAAAAACAAGCATGGTCCCGCTTCCTCAGACTGCCCATTTTGATCAGCCATGATGGACATCGCTTTTTTCACTGTCCTCTCCGCAGGATCAATCAACAGGGTATTCGGTAATATATCTCGGAAAACTCCTGCAACGAGAGGATAATGTGTACAAGCAAGCACAGCAGCGTCCACAGATTCAGCACCTGCCTTTTGAACTGCTTCGTTTATCATCCCATAAATAAAAGATTCTTCTTTTCCCATCTCTATAGCGTAAGCCAAACCGTCAATGGGGATTTCAGTGACATTCATCAGCGGAAAATCCTTTTTCAGCCGTTCCCGATGCCGATGACTCCGTATCGTCATGGGCGTACCAATTACCGCCAGATGATTCACGCTTTCCAGTTCCGGAAAATCAAGACTCATTCCGATGATAGGAATTTTACCTTCAAAGAAAGACGGCGGCACACTAAATGTAATCGTATTACAGGCGGCAATAATCATTTTTACCTGTTTTCCCGCTAAGAATGCTTTCATTTCTTCCGCAAAAAAAGTGACTTCCTCAGGGCTTTTGTTTCCGTAAGGATTCCGCGCCGTATCACCAATAAAAATAAATTTTTCATTCGGATATTTTTCTTTAAGGACACAGGCAACAGTCAAACCGCCTACGCCGGAATCCATGATCCCAATCGGTCTGTTATCCATCCGTTCTGTCCTCTTCCGCCATATCCATCAGCTTCTTCAATCTTTCTTCCGGTATCCTCACTATTTTCCCCGTGGAAATCTTCGTATACGTTCCCACAGACTGTCCCGTTGCTAAAAGCTCGTTCGTATTTTCACGAAGCACCTCATATTCAAATACCAACTTAACCCGATTCACCTCGCGAAGATACGCCCTGACCAGAACGATATCATCATACACAGCGGATTTCATATACTTCACATTCATTTCCACGATAGGGAATACAATGCCTTCCGCCAGCAAATCATTGAGGCACACGCCTCCCTCACGCATGTATTCTACACGTGCTTCCTCAAACCAATTAAGATAATTGCCGTGATAAACGACCCTCATTCCGTCAGTTTCATAAAAACGTACTCTTTTACGTAATGTATACATATACTCCTCCATGTTCTTTATTGTACTACAAGAAGAAACGAGTTTACAGGAAAACTTTGATGATATGGCTGAATGGTATCTTTCTATAAACCGATCATGCAGGTTCTTTTTCCTGCTATACATAAAAACCACCGCCATCCAAAGCAGTGGTTCGATTTCTATTTATTCACCTGCAAGTCCAACCCATTCAGTCAACGCTTTAAAGCCGTCTCTGCTTCCGGCAAGAAAAAGCAGATCGCCTTCCTGGAATACATAATTCGGGCTAATCATATCAGTAACTCCTGCAGCATTCTGGATTGCAATAATATTCAATTCAAACTTTGTCCTCATCCCACTGCTGACAACAGTTTGACCAACAAGAGGCTTCGGCAGAGAGGCTTTATAAATATTAATTTCTTCATTTAACTGGACAAAATCAAGAACCATATTGGCGCGAAGGCGGCTGGCAAGGCGAATCGCCATATCCCGCTTTGGATAAACAACTTCAGCGCCAATTTTTTCAAGTATCTCTCCATGTTCTGAAGTATCTGCCACAGAAATAACTTTCTTAATACCGAGGTTAATCAAATTCAGGGTAACTAAAAGAGACTTCTCCAGCTGTTCTTCCAAACAGACAATAACTACATCACAGTTTTTCACGCCGGAATCTTTTATGGATTTCTTATCATAATCATCAACCACAATAGCGCTTTCTGTCACGGTTCTGAGATCCTGCACTAAATTCTCGTCTTTATCCACAACAAGGAAATCATAGCCATACTCTGCCAATTGTATAGCAAGTGTATAACCAAATTTCCCTAAGCCGATTACTCCATAAGAAATTGTTTCTTCCTTCTTTTTTTTCATAAAGCCGAGCATATTCTCCCCCATTAACCAACTGTTACATTGCCCTCAGGATACCTCGCCCGGGTTTCTTCATAAAAATACCAGGCTGTTGCAATAGTCATCGGTCCCATTCTTCCTGTAAGCATAACCAGAATGGAAATCAGCTTCCCCCATTCATTCAACGAAGCTGTCGTCCCAAGCGACAGTCCTACCGTAGTAAAAGCACTCATCATCTCTGTAAAGGCTTCTGCTAACGAAAGTTCCGGGCACACAAGAAGCAAAATAAACGTACTGATTACGATATCCGCGATAGCCAAAACTACGACAACCGCCGCTTTTCTGAACGCCAGTGGCGGCAATGAATAATGAAAAGCCTCCGCTCTCGCATTGGTCGTTACACGACGTACCCCGAGCACAAGCGCAAAAACAGTACTCGTTTTTACTCCGCCCCCCGTTGATCCCGTTGAAGTGCCGATAAACATCAGGACCAGCATGACAAGCAATCCCGCAGGAGACCAGGATTCAAAAGGATACACCATATATCCTACCGATCTCGCCGATTGGCTGCTAAAAAATGCGACCAACCAGGAAATAGGATTTGTCAGTTTAAGGAGCACAGCACCGCCAATCAGAAGGAATACGGCCATAAAGATGGAAACCCGGGAGTGCATGCTGAGCTTGCGCCAACGAAACCGGTTTACCCAGCACTCACGAATTACAATAAACCCTAAACCGCCAACAAAAACAAGTGCTGTCGTAAGAATCAGCATAAAAGGATCTTCAGCATACATTTCCATGCTCCGTTCTTTCGTCAGAATTGTTAATCCCGCATTATTGAACGAAGAAATAGAATGGAAAATACTAAGCCCGATAGATTCCATCATTTCGTAATCGCGGCGAAAAACGAAATATCCAAGAAAGGCTCCGATGATCTCTATAAAAACCGTCGTTGCGAAAAGTGTCCGCAAGAAACGGACCACGCCGGAATAAGAATCAAGATTCATCGTATCATGAATCAGATTTCTTTGCCGTATCCCGACTTTCCGTCCAAGCATAAGCAGTACGCCTGCTCCCATGGTAGAAACGCCAAGCCCCCCTACCTGTATCAGCACCGCCAAGATTGCCTGCCCAAAAGGATTAAATACCGCTGCTGTATCGACAATAGATAAACCTGTCACACATAAAGCACTAACCGCAGTATACAAAGCATCTACATAGGTTATACTTTGTCCGGGCATATGCCCCCAGGGAAGATACAGCAATATAGAACCGATGAAGCTGATGCTGCCAAAGGCTCCCGCAATAATGCGCGCAGGAGACCATCTGAACATATGTCTTCTCATTTATCCGCTCTCCATAATTTATACATGATTTTATTATATCATGAGGCTGGAAAAATATTCTTCACAAAAAAACCTCATCCGAAGATGAGATCTTAATGAATGACTGGTGCGGTTGGAGAGATTTGAACTCTCACGGATAAATCCACTACCGCCTGAAGATAGCGCGTCTGCCAGTTCCGCCACAACCGCATATAAACTTAAATATAAAAAATGAACTTGGAATGGTGCGGCTGGTGAGACTTGAACTCACACGATCAAGGATCACTACCCCCTCAAAGTAGCGCGTCTGCCATTCCGCCACAGCCGCATATTTGGTGCCTCAGCACGGAATCGAACCGTGGACACAAGGATTTTCAGTCCTTTGCTCTACCAACTGAGCTACCGAGGCAAAATTGTGGCGACCCGGATCAGATTTGAACTGACGATCTCCGCCGTGACAGGGCGGCATGTTAGACCACTACACCACCGGGCCGCAAGTTACCTTATAAGTATATCTATCACCCCCTGTTTTGTCAATAATTTATCAGCATCTTACCGACATTGATTTCTCAGTGAGTAAACTTATTTACCACTATCTTCGGGCAGATGATAAACCGAGTTTCCTGTTATTTGTCAAACAGACATTATGCCCGTCTTTCTAAATCAAAAGACACATCATTTTAAATCTTATTTATTTTCACCAAATTGCAGTAGCAAATTGGACAATCAAGAAAAGAATTATGAAGTATATAAAAGTCGAACAATCTGCTCCTTGAAAGCAAAAACTTCCGCCTCATAAGAATTGGAAGTTCTGTGGTGGGACTATTCAGATTCGAACTGAAGACCTCTTCGATGTCAACGTATTTATTTGTTGATAACCTGTGTCAGTGTAATAGTACGTTTACACACCACAATATCAGAAAATCGTCATAAATGCATTTAAAGGGCTTTAAAATGGTTTCCTTATGTTTTTAATATAAATTCATTATCGACCCATAGAGAAGCGATTTTAGACCCCTTTTTGAACGTTTTGAAAAATAAATATAGAAAAAATTGTGAATGCTCCGTTAATATATATTATTCTTTCTATTTTCCCCCTATATGCCCCTTTTTGTGACGTGGTAGAGAGAAGGAGAAATCATTAATGAAAGCACAACATGAAAAACAGAATCAAGGCATAAAAGATAGAACAAAGCAATTAACCATAGTCCCTACAAACTTATAACTAAACGATGAAGGAAATAATTGTTTACTTCCGATAATGATAATTTATCGGAACCTATTTTTCCCTTTTAGGCTATAATTGAGGCTAATTTGCAAATAAGTCGCAGGTATATTCTCATTTATAGGGTTTTTCATTATCAAAGTTTATAATTGACAGCAATAACTTATAACAATTATAACAAGAAAATAAAGAATGCCTTATATGTTGCCATAAGGTACCCCCTATCTTTAGCCCTTCGGGACATAGGCTTTCCTTATGTGGTCATATTATCTGTTATTTTATTGCAAAGTGGTAATTGTGGCACAAGTTGAAGAAAGAGAAGAAAGAAAAACATAATGTGACAATAAGGTACATAAAGGTACTAATAAGAGACTATATGTTTCACTAAGTGTTTATTATTATTGTTTAACTAAATGTATAACTTATATGTTTAACAATTAGGGACATTATGTACCAATAAGAGACATAAATGTAACAGGTACTTTGTGTCTTTAAAAAGAAAACACAGCATGTTTGCACACATCCAAAATTCTGATTGTCGCACTTATTAGAAGAAAGAACTATTTCCCCTTTCATGTTGCCATAGGTTACCCCTGTCTTTAGCCCTTCGGGACACAGTGACACCCTATGCGGACTTATATTATTAGTCTTGATTGTCGCAATAGATAAAGAAAGACAACATCATTTTATACACCTGTAATACCCCTTAAAGAAGCCTTAAGGCACACACAGGGGGACAAAATGGTAATTGTGGCACTTATTAGAAGAAAGAGAATTTTATAACCTAAAAAAAAGGGGGGGACAGAGGGTAGAGAATAGTCAGCAATAATGGTCATTTAGGGACTTTTGAGTATTAAATGCATATGTAGAATTTTTAAGAGAAAAAAGGAGGTGAAAATATGACAGAATGTGTTGATGCATTTCCGTTAAATGAAAAGATACATATTATCCGACCACACAGAGAAAAGAACACACAGAACGCCTATTTAGACACCACAGATAAAGAAGAACTAATAAAAGATAGAAAAAGGCGGATATACTCAGCGAGAAAACGAGGAGCACAACTGCTAAAAGAGACAGAGAAAACAGATATAACCGACACAACTTATAAATTAATGGTGCAGAATAGAGCGGTACAGTCTCACCTTATCGCCTTTTGTGGGCTCACAAGCATTGGTAGAAAAAACGATTGGTTTATTGGCTATGGAGAGTACCGAAAGAGAATTAAACGAAAAGCAATCCCACAAGAAGTGCAACACATAAAAACGTGGTGGACAAGACACACAGAAAATAATTTATCTGCCCTATCTTTTGGTTTATGGGTACAGGGTTATTTTTATCTCTTCTTCATTATCACGGATAAAGAGAAAATCGCAGTACATGATTTAGCTATAAAACTGGCACAATACGTAAGACGAAAGAAATATACACCTATTGTGTTACGCCCTATGGAAAAAGACCCGATAGCCTTTATAAAAGACAAATATAACAACGACACAATCTGGACAGCAGAGGAATTATTTGAACATTTGGGGATAGAATTAACAATGGTTATGCGGGGTAGCTTTGCCCTTCCCTATCAACACCATACATTGTGTAGTAAGAGAGCTAAAAAGGCACTTAAAGAAGCCATAAAGACGGAAAAGGTAAATAAAGTATATATGTCTCCCGCCTCTTTACAAAAATACAACAATACACGGTCAGCCATTATGGAAAAGGATACAGATAATGACTATTTCTCCCCCAACTTTTGGGAAGAAAATCAAGACAATATAAAAGAAGAGGCACCATTAATAGAAGGTGACTTTTAATGCCTCTTCTTGTCCCTAAAGGTAATTTCTTTTTGCAAAACATCTAAGAGCTTTATAAGGTCATTAACGGTTAAAGACCCCCGATGAAATTTATTGTGAAGCCCATTATAAGACAGCCCCGCCTTTTGAGAGACCTCTTTTAATGTCAGTCCCCTTTCAGACGCAAACTGCTTTATAATCTCTTTTATCGACATGCATTAATCCCCCTATATTTCTGGTTTTTATTATATCATAAGACAATCAGCACAGCGGGACACTCTTTACGGCTTGACTACACACGTTATAGTGTGTTATCCTTGCTTTAAGAACACACGTTACGGTGTGATTATAGAGAAAGGGGCAATATATTATGAATGAAGAGATAACCGCAACATACCATGGGGGACGCCTTCTTGTTTATCACCTTCTGCAAACAAAAATTGGACAGGTAACAGAAAGAGAAGACTGGACTACACGGTGCAAGGAACTAACTAAAATTATAGGGGCACTTCCTGAGAGAGAGGCGGATATTGCCCGCACACTAATAACTGAATTATTGGATATGGTGGCTAAAAATATATGTCAAGAGACCTTCATAGCCATAGACACCTTTTATCACATACCACTTCCCGATGAAATGGCAGATGCCTTAACAGCGTTAGACTGGGAAACGGCACTGTTAAACTTTAATATAAAACCACTAAGACAAAAGACAACTGAATATTAGTTAACAACGGGGCTTGTAGAAATGCAGGCTCTTTTATTTTGCCCTTTTCATGGTGTCATGTTAATATGGTTATGCGTAAACGTAACTATTACATGACACCGTTTTTATTTAAAACAGGTGAAGCAATGGAAAATAGTAACGTATTACACTTTGAAAAGTACATAAAAACACAAGGCATAGACAATGCACAAATATGTGAGTATGAAACACGTTTATCAAAACTGGAGGCGTTCGTAAAGAAGCAAACACCCCCACTTGAAGGGGAAAAGACACCCTTTATTGCGGAACTTTGGCACTGGGTAGAGCAAAAGAAAGACGCAGGCGAGATATTGCCACAAACTTTTGATAAATATAAGTGTGTTCTAAACAGACATATTGTACCCTTCTTTGATACAATCACGCCCTCACCTATGCTTTCCAATGTATCCCCTTCCCTGATAAAAGGCTTTATTGCAGGCATGAGGAAGAAGGGTAAGGATAGCACACTAAAGGAAGCCATAAATAGCCTTATAAAGCCCTTTATGACAGCCATGTGTGCAGAGGGGAAGATTGTTTGCAACCCAACAGCTGGCATAAAGCTAAAAGGACTAAAAAAAGCCCATAAGAGGGCATTTACAGACACAGAGATACGACAGCTGGAAAAGGTGGCAAAGGAGACAACGCCCCACTGGTGGATTGCTATTCCCCTTCTGGCATATCTGGGTATCCGTAAAGAGGAGCTATTAGCCCTTTCATGGGACGATGTGGACTTTGATAAAAAGACAGTCTATATTCACAAGACAAACACCACATCAAGCGAGGCACGGACGAACATTGAAGAGCGGACAAAGACAAAAGCAGGAACACGCACACTCCCTATTCCGCAACAATTATTAGTGGCTTTGAGACACCATCATGATAAGATACAGGGTGGGCAAAGATACTGGATAATTGGGCAAAAAAGAAGTGATAAACCTGTCAATACCTCTAATTTCAGTCGAACAATCAGACGCTGGAGAGATAAAGCGGGTATTTCTAAGGATGTTTCATGCCACGCCTTCAGGCACACATATGCAACTAAACTGGCTATAGAGAATGCCACCCCTCAGATTGCTATGATACTTTTAGGGCATTCAGACTCCCGTATGTATTCTATGGTTTATACGGATATGCAACAATTAGGCTGTAGTGATATTTTAAGAGAGGTACAGTCAGCGGTTGCAAACCGTTTAACATAAGGGCGTTTCACTAAGAACAGACAAGGAAAAAGACCCCTTATAAAATAAGGAGCCTTTATGCGGGAACTGCACCACAGATAACCGCATTGGTGGGACTATTCAGATTCGAACTGAAGACCTCTTCGATGTCAACGAAGCGCTCTGACCGGCTGAGCTATAGTCCCATAAGTGAAGTCCATTATACATTAGCATACGTAAAAAAGCAATCATACTTGGTTAAAAGAAAAAACTGCCCACTACAAAGCAGTCCTCTTAATTACAATTCATTTCGACTTTCTAGGATTCTTTCTGCTGCCCCCATGACGGCAAGAAGAGCATGTTCAAATACAAGTCCGCCTTGAAAATACATAATGTATGGAGGACGCACCGGACCATCTGCCGACATTTCTATGGTTGACCCCTGCACAAAAGTACCGGCAGCCATGATAATAGGATCTACATATCCCGGCATGGGACCGGGAATCGGTGTTGCATCAGAATCGACAGGCGACCAGCTCTGAACGGCTTCCGCGAAGCGGCACATATTTTCCTCAGTGTCTAATGTAATCGCTGTAATCAGGTCTGTTCTTAAGTGTCCCGGTTCAGGAGTTACTGAAAATCCGAGTATCTTAAATACGGATGAACAGAATTCGGCACTCATCATGGCCTGACGTGTTACATGCGGTGCCATAAAAAGTCCCTCGAAAAACGGCCGATAGCTGGCTGCATAAGATCCCATCTCAGAGCCAAGCCCAGGAGCCGTCCATGCATGGGCACAAAGTTCCACCAGATCTGCCTTACCGCAGATATATGCTCCGGTAGGAGCAAATCCGCCGCCGGCATTCTTAATGAGCGAACCTGCCGTAATATCCGCACCGAGTTCGATTGGTTCTTCTTTACAGGTAAATTCACCGTAGCAGTTATCTACAAAACAAATCGTATCAGGATTTTTTGCTTTGACCATATCAACAATTTTTTTTATATCCTCAGGAAATAAGGAATCGCGAAGCATGTAACCACGGGACCGCTGTATTTCCACCAGCTTTACATTTTCATCCACCGCCGCGGCAATGGCATCCAAATCATATGCATTCCCTTTGAGCGGCACTTCTTTATACCGGACACCGCGCTTTTTCAAATTGCCGGGTGCATCACCTGTAATCCCAATAACACTCTGCATCGTATCATAGGGACTTCCCACAGCGGAAACCATGGTATCACCGGGATTTAAAAGCGCCAAAAGAACCGTCGCCAGCGCATGAGTACCCGAAACGAACTGGGGCCGTACCAAAGACGCTTCCGCATGAAAAATATCGCACCAGACATCCTCCAACTTCTCCCTGCCGGGGTCACCGTAACCATATCCGTTAGATGGCGCAAAGTGATAAGCCGACAGATGGTTCTTACGAAAAGCTTCTAGTACTTTTTGCATATTGAATAAGGAAATTTCTTCCATCTTATGAAAAACAGGTGCGCAGAGCATAAGAGCTTCCTGCCGCACCTTCTGTAATTGTGTATTCATTATAAATAATCAGATCCTTTGAATCGTAGATATAGCATGCTTATAGATAAGTTGTGAACGATTTTCGCTCACAAGCAGCACTGTAAAGCTGTCGAATGATTTAACTTTACCCTTGAGTTGTACTCCGCTTAAAAGAAATATGCTGACCGGTACATTTTCTTTTCTCGCTTCATTTAAAAACGTATCCTGAAGATTCATTTTCCCTTCCATTCTGATTCTCCTCTGATCCATGAAATCACATACGCTTCTATTTCCCTGAGCCATGTGTCCGTATCTGTTCGCTCTACCCAATGGATATAAGGCATGCGGCGGTACCAGGTTAGCTGTCTTTTGGCAAAATGACGTGTATTCTTTGCAATGAGCGCTTCCGCTTCCTCAAGGGAATACTTACCGTGAAGAACGGGAATCATCTCTTTATAGCCAATTCCCTTGAATGCCTGTGAATCTTCAGGCACGCCTGCAGTAAGAAGAGCCGCAACTTCCTCCTTGAGTCCTCTTTCAATCATTTGATGGACTCGCTTATTTATTCTATCATATAAAACCGATCTGTCCATAGTAATACCTATAACAGGTCCGTCATATACGAGATGCTCCGCTTTATCCGTTACAAGGCTTTGCCCTGCATCAGCAAGCTCTAACCGCCGTACCATACGTTGGGGATCCAAAGGAATTACCTCTTCAGGAAGAAGTTTCTTAAACGCGTCCGCCAATCCCTCTTTCCCCTGCATCTTATAAAAGGTGTACCACTTGCTTCGGCCTTCTACTTTTGGTGAAAAAGCATATCCTTCCAAAAGTCCCTGCACATAAAGACCTGTACCGCCGATAAGAATAGGAATTTTATCCTTTTTATTTTCCTTAGAGATATATTCCCGCGCTTTCTCTTGAAATATAGCGGCTGAATATGATTCTGCAGGTCCCATACAGTCTACCAGATAATGGAAAATTCCATCCGCCTCTTCTTTCGTTACCTTTGCTGTACCGATATCCATACCGCGATATACTTGAAAAGCGTCACCGGAAATGATGGAACTGCCCAGAATCTTTGCTAAATAGACTGACAACTCCGTCTTACCAACTGCCGTAGGTCCAAGAATCGTCAGCAGTTTTTCTTTCTTCATAGTTTTATCACTCCATAAGCGGTTGTCTGTCCTCTTTTACCGTGAATTTCTGTAAATAATCCTGTACGGAACAGCGCAGAAAACGGCCTCTCTTTCACTATTACTTTTTTTCTGGCTGCTCTCATTGCAAACTGTAAAACATCTTCTGTCAAAGGATCATAAACCGCGGCACTGCGAAATCCCTCCATACTATTTTCTTTCCGTTTTACAGGATACCTAAACATAGGATCAAAGTAAATTACATCAAAAGAATTTGGCGCTGCTGTTTCTAAAAATCCACGAAAATCGGCATGCAGCAGCTGAATACGCCGTAAAGCTTCCGTCATTTCTCCATCTTGTCCTGACAATGCAGCAAGACCTTCTTTTCCCACTTCATAAAGAGGATGGCTCCGTTCAAGAGAAATAACTTCTCCGCGTTTCCGCAGATACCAGCTTAAAATGACAGAATCCCTGCCCTGTCCAAAGGTGCAGTCCAGTACAGATGTACAGTCTTCCGGCAAAAGATTGCAAAGTCTGTCTTCATGCCCTTTTTGCATTTCAAAAATACGAAGAACTGCTGTCCCCAAATGAAACCGGTAGGTTCCTTCTTTTGACCAGAAGAATACCGGTTCCTTCCCATAAATCAGAAAACCTTCCTTCCCATATTTTTCTGACATATGAAACAGGTTCTTTTCTCTTTCATAAAAAGTGATTCGCAAGTCTTCCGCCTTTTCCCTTGCACACCGAAGAGAATCTGCATCAGGTTTTAAAACGGTGGTGACGGCTATATTCATGTTCTGTCAAAGAGGCGCCCCAGTTCGTCAGGTGTAAATTTCACAATGGTCGGACGACCATGGGGGCAAACAAACGGCCGCGTGGTATGAAACAGATCAGTAATAAGTTCCTTCATCTGCCGTACATTAAGCGGATCGCCTCTCTTAATTGCGCCGCGACAGGCAGCATAAGCCATCATCCGATGACGCAGTGTTTCAGGAGAAGGCATGTTTTCATCATGGAAAGCAAAAAGCAAATCTTTGATAATACGATCCATATCATTTTCTGAAAAGTCTTCCGGCGCACCTGTGATTCGGATGACATCACGGCCTGCCTGCTCAAAAGTAATTCCCAGCTTTTTAATCTCTTCTTCTTTCTCAAAAAGAAGATCCATATCTTCCGGTTCCACATCAATCAGGTAAGGAATTAGAATTGCCTGAACCGGAATTCCGCCAGTCTTTGCAGCAAAACGATCATACCTTACCCGTTCATGGGCAGCATGCTGGTCAATAATAAATAAATCGCTCCCATGCTGGCACAGAATAAAGCAGTCCGCCACCTGTCCCAAAGGAATGACAGGATCATCTTTTTCAGCAGGTACTTCAAAAAGCGGTTCACTTTCCGCTTTCATCGACTCTTCATGTGGTTTTATAAAAACGGGTGTTGTCGATAAAATTTCTGATCGGGTTTGTTTTGTTTCAAAATCAGTTCCTGATCGGGATACAGCATGTTCCGATTTGCGAAAATCACGATTTCCATAAGAAGAAAAAGATTCGTTCCATGAAGACTGTACCGGCACAGACGGTTGCGGTTTCTGCACGACTCCGTCCGCTTCAGTGAGTCCGATATCATGCGCACCAAGCTGCTTATCTTCCACCACCACCTTTGACAAGTCCAGTTCCGTTCCCAACGGTACCTGATGAGCAGGTTCTTTGATCATATCTTTCACAATAGAATCAGGTGCAGATTGGGATGTCAGCGTATTAAGAACTGCGTGGTAAACAAGACGGAATATTTTCTGCTCATCATCAAATTTAATTTCTCTCTTCTGCGGATGAACATTTACATCGATACTTTCAGGCGGCAAGGTGAATGTCAGCACCATAATCGGATAGCCGTTCTTAGGCAGCAGGGAATGATAGGCATTATCTACCGCCTTCGTCACTACGGCGCTTTCCACCACACGGCGGTTAATAATAATCGTTTGGTTCTGACGGCTGCTTTTCAAAAGAGAAGGCTTAGAAATCATTCCTGTCATAACAGAGTCTTCCCCTTCACTTTCCACTTCTAACATTTCTCCGGTCACCTTCACCCCGTATAATGCAGAAATCACATCCATCAGGCGCCCGTTTCCCGGTGTCTCAATGACAGTACGTCCATTATTGATAAGAGTAAAAGAAATATCGGGATTTGCCAGTGCCAATTTACCAATCATTGTATTAATCCGACTGCTTTCCGTCCGTTCTGATTTCAAAAACTTCTTTCTTGCCGGCACATTGTAGAACAGTTCACGTACTTCCACTGTAGTTCCTGCAGGTGCACCCACACCTTTAATTTTTTCCACCGCTCCGCCTGTCACATCAATAGCGGTTCCTTCCATATCTTCCGCCCGTCTTGTGGTAATTGTCGTTCGGGATACAGACATAATACTTGGCAAAGCCTCTCCGCGAAATCCAAGGGAACAAATATGATAAATATTTTCAACACTGGAAATTTTACTAGTTGCATGGCGGATCACGGACAATTTCGCATCTTCCTTCGTCATGCCGCTGCCATCATCGGTAACACGGATATATGTCATTCCCCCGTCTGCTATTTCCACTTCAATCATGTGGGCACCGGCATCAATAGAATTTTCCACCAATTCCTTTACCGCATTGACTGGTCTTTCTACCACTTCCCCCGCAGCAATCTGGTTCGAAGTAACTTCATCAAGTATATGTATTAATGACATTAGCGCCCCTCCTTTGCTTCTTTACTAAGCCTGAACAAAATCTCCATCGCCTCGATGGGTGTCTTGCTCATGACATCCAAATCCGCCAGCTCATCTATAATCGGTGAAGAAAATAAATTAAGAGCAGTTTCTCTTCTTATAACCGGAGCAGCAGGCTCTTCCTTTATTCCCTCCACTTCCAGCCCTTCCAGTATTTCATCGGCCCGCTTCAGGAGCGATTCAGGAAGTCCTGCCAGCCGTGCCACATGGATGCCGTAACTTTTATCAGCACTCCCCGGAACAATACGACGGAGAAATGTAATCTCTTTTCCCCGCTCCTTAACGGTAACCGTATAATTTTTGATATGTTCATTTTCTGCTGCCATATCTGAAAGTTCGTGATAATGAGTAGCAAAAAGAGTATACGCATGCACCTTGCTATTAAGGTACTCCACCACTGCCCGTGCGATACTCATTCCATCATAAGTACTCGTACCGCGGCCTATTTCATCCAAAAGAATAAGACTGTTCTTCGTAGCATTGCAAAGAATATGAGAGACTTCTTTCATTTCCACCATAAATGTACTCTGTCCCGTAGAAATGTCATCAGCCGCACCCACTCGTGTAAATATGCGGTCCACAGGTGCAAATGATGCACTTTTGGCGGGAATAAAAGAGCCGGTCTGCGCCATAATCGTAAGTACTGCAACCTGACGCATATAGGTAGACTTGCCTGCCATATTGGGCCCGGTAATAATAATCATTTCTTGATCCGTATGGTTAAGCTCTGTATCATTTGGCACAAACATCTCTCGTTTCAGGGCATGTTCCACCATCGGATGACGTCCGTCATGGATAGAAATACGCCCTTCACGGCTGTTTGTAATCTGTGGACGGACATAACGGTCTTTCAGTGCCGCCCGGGAAAGCCCCGTCAAACAATCCAGTGCCGCAAGAGCCTTTGCGGTCCTCTGCATAGCAGCAATTTCAGGGCGGATAGCCGCCTTGACCGCCTGATAAATTTTCAATTCCAGTTCTTCTGTTTTTTCTTTTGCTGAAAGCGCTTTTGTCTCAAACTCCTTCAATTCAGGTGTGATATACCGTTCTGCATTGACAAGTGTCTGCTTGCGCATATAATACTCAGGAATCGGCACCTTGTTGGCGTTCGTAATTTCAAAATAATACCCGAACACATTATTGAATCCGATTTTCAGTTTAATCCCTGTTTTTTCTTTTTCTCGTTCTTCCAAATCGGCAATCCATTTCCTGCTGTTTTCAGAAAGGGAACGAACCTCATCAAGTTCCGCAGAATATCCCTCTTTTATATACTTGCCGTCACGAATGTTTCCCGTACCGTTTTCATTCATAGAACGATCCAAAAGCTCATAGACCGTACTGTGGATATCCATTTGATCGGACAATTTTCTAAGGACTATTGAAACTGTGCCGGAAAGCAGTTTCTTTATTTCGGGAATCATCCCGAGAGATGCCTTAAGTGCCAGTAAGTCCTTTGGGGATGTCGTGTTTGCTTCAATGCGAGTTAAAATACGTTCGAAATCAAAAACATGTTCCAGCATTTCTTCCAGTTGGGAAAGTTCCGTCGTATGCCCCGTCAGTTCTTCAATACCATCCTGTCGTTGAATAATTCGATTCACATCCGTCAACGGGCGTTCCAACCAACGGCGTAACAGACGTGCCCCCATGGCAGTATGGGTGTGATCCAATATTTCAAGAAGCGTTCCCCGTCGCCCTCCATCACGCATATTTCGCGTGATTTCTAAATTCCGTAAACAGTCTTCTCCGAGTAAAAGGCAATCCTCCTCACGAATAGGCATCACCGTATGAAACTCTGCTGCATCAGCCTTCATCATTTCTTTTAGATATGCTGCCAGCCATGCAAAGACACGGCGGATATTTTCATCTCCTAACGCTTCCGCCACGTGGGGAACCGGATAATCCCCCTCCTCTCCACGCCGGGTAAGAAGACAACCTCCAAGACGCGCCCGGCAGTAAGCTTCCAGTCTCCCATAAAAATTATCACTTAAAGAGCATACTGCTTCTGTCGGTGCATAAACAGACAGCATATCAAAAAATGCTTCCCGTTCTTTCTTTTTATCCCAAATTCCCCACCAGCATTCCCCTGTGGAAATATCCGCCAGTACCGCGTCAATGTCATTATCCGTTTCATAAAGGTAAGCAAGGTAATTATTGGATTTATCGGCGATAGAATTTTCAAAAAGGATCGTTCCCGGCGTAACGATACGAATCACATCACGCTTCACTAAGCCTTTCGCTTTTTTCGGATCCTCCAATTGTTCACAAATGGCAACCTTATAGCCTTTCTGTACAAGCCGGTAAATATACGTTTCTGCCGCATGATACGGAATCCCGCACATAGGAACTCTTCCTTCAGGGCCCGCATTCTTCCCCGTCAGCGTCAATTCCAATTCATGAGAAACAGTTACTGCATCGTCATAAAAAAGCTCATAAAAATCACCGAGCCGATAAAAAAGAAATGCGTCTTTGTGCTCATTCTTAATAGACTTGTATTGTTCCATCAAAGGAGATTTAGCTGCCATCTGTATCACTCCACAATAGTTCCTTTTAATATCCAGGTCTGCGCCGTATCTACACGCACCTTCAAAATGTCTCCCACAGAAAGAGACCCTGCCTTAGGAAAAATAACCATTTTATTTCCTGATGTACGACCAAACCAATTATCAGGATTCTGTTTCGTTTCCCCTTCCGCAATGACAGTATATACCTTCCCTTCCATTTCCTTATTAAGAGAAAGACTGATTTCATTTTCCACATCCATGATTTCCTGCAAACGGCGGTGGCAGACAGCATCAGACACCTGATTTGTCATACGCGCCGCAGGAGTTCCTCTGCGGGGAGAATAAATAAAGGTATAGGCTGAATCAAACTTCATTTCTTTAAGGAGTGTAAGCGTTTCCTCATGCATGTCCTCCGTCTCGCCAGGAAATCCCGTGATCAGATCAGTCGTCACAGTGATGCCAGGCATCTTTTCCCGGACGTACTTTAGAAGCTCCTTAAAACGCTCAATTGTGTATCCGCGGTTCATCCGCCGCAGTATTTCATTCGCCCCATGCTGAACGGGAAGATGCATATGGCGCACCACCTTGGGTGAAGCAGCCATAGCATCCACCATTCCAAAAGTCATATCCTTGGGATGAGACGTCATATAACGAACACGCTTAATTCCGTCAATCTTGTCAATGGCGTGAATCAGACTGCCGAAATCCGTACCATCATGAAAATCAAGTCCATAGGAATTGACATTCTGACCAAGAAGAGTGATTTCTTTATACCCTTCTCGGGCAAGTTTCTCAATCTCACGACAAATATCATCAATCGTACGGCTTGTTTCCCTGCCGCGGACATAAGGCACAATACAATAAGTACAGAACTTATTGCATCCCTGCATAATAGGTACCCAAGCAAAAATCCGGCTTTTTCTCACAGAATGAAGTTCACTGTAACCATTCACGCGGTTCGGATTCATCTGCGTCATGACCACATGCGAACCTTCTGCCCCCCTACGGGAAACAATATCCTTTAAATCATGGATATGGTATGGTCCAATAACAAAATCGATCACCGGCATACGCTCAATAAGCTTTCCTTTATTTTCCTGCGCCATGCATCCGGCAATCCCCAAAAGGACACCGGGCTTCTTCCCCTTTAATTTCTTTACCTCTCCAATTTTGCCATATACTTTCTCTTCTGCATTCTGCCGGATACTGCAGGTATTCAGAATAACAACATCGGCATCATCCAATATATCCGCCGGCACATAGCCAAGCTCTTCCAGCTGCCCGCTGATACGTTCCGTATCGCTTTCATTCATCTGGCAGCCATAGGTTTCTATAAAATATTTCTTATCAAAAGACACTTCTTTCAAAATAGTCCTCCAAGTATAACCATGATATTTAATTATATCATAACCGCCCCCGTTCTCCTGAAAATGAAAAGCCTGCCCCTTACGGCGCAGACCCACTCATCCTGTTACATCAGTTATGATATTGACTTTAATTGTATCCAGAGCCATACCCGTGGTATGCTCAATTTCACGCTGAATCTTGTCACGCATCAGGTGAATCAGTTTCTTGATCTCCTGCGGCGTTCCCTGCCGGACCGTTACGTCAAGAGACAAAATGATACCATTCATCTGGCTTGTACTTTTCACGCTGGAAATATGGCTGATATGTATCTTTCTCAGATCACGCACCGCGTAATGTACCAGTGCTTCAATAACATGATTTGAAAAAGACAACTTTCCATAATAACTGAATACCGGACGGACGACAGATCGCTCTTCATTGCCCTTCGTTTTTCCCCTTACACTTCTGCGATTGCGGAAAAACTGAAGCGGATCTACAAGGTATCCTTTGAAATAGGGGCGCAGCTCCATCGTCGGCACAGGAATAACATGCTTTCCTTCCTTATGGCGTGCGTAATTTGCCTGGGCAATTTCCTCAGGTTTTGCCACATCCTCGATATGAATATACCGTGAAGGTGCAGGAAGCTTAAGTGTTGCAGCAATCTTCTGAACCATACGGTCAGATGTGCCGAGAATTAAAATACGCTCCGGATTGATTTTCATAATATGGAAAATTACATCTTCCGCCTGATTTGAATCCCAAAAAAGCGCGCGGCGTACCGCCGTTAAACGGCTGGCTTCCCTTTTTGCCGACTTTCCTGCCACAATACGATTATGATATATCAGGATCCCATCATCGATAATACAAGAAGCTTTATTTTCATAAGCTACCACAAGTGCACGGTCACTTTTCCCTGATCCCGGCGGTCCTGTAAATGCTAAAACATCCATACGATTCTCCCTGTCCGCAGGCAGCCTGTCCAATCCTTACAAGACAAAACTACTCTTCTCCTACAATTTGCACTTCCGTCATAAGTTCCACACCATACCCATCAAAAACCCGGCGCTTAATTTCAAAAATCAGGTTCATCATATCCGTACAGGACGCATGTCCGTCATTGATAAGGAACCCGGCATGTTTCATGCTTACCTTTGCATCACCTACGGCAAATCCCTTTAGTCCCATCTCCTCAATCATTTGCCCCACAAAATACCCAGCAGGACGCTTAAACGTACTTCCTGCACTCTTCTTCTCCAACGGCTGCTTCATGCGGCGGCGGCGATTAAACTCTTCCATCATTACTTCTATGTCATGAATATTACCAGGTACAAGCTCCACTGTAATTTCCACAATTATTTCACCATTCTCCATAAAAAGACTGTGGCGGTAATCATAATGAAGCTTCGATTTATTGTAAACAGACAACTGCCCATTCCGATTACAGGAAAGAACAGACACCACAATATCCGCCATCTCCCCGTTATACGCACCAGCATTCATGTACGCCGCTCCACCTATAGTTCCGGGAATACCGGCGGCAAATTCCATCCCTGAAAGGCCATGCTCCATTGCCGCCTTGGCAGCCTTTGCCGTAGAAACACCCGCAGCTACACGGAGCCTGTTTCCTTCATGAATAATAGACTGCAGCCGTCCCGTATAAATCACTACACCGCGGATTCCTTTATCACGAACAAGCAAATTTGCGCCGCCCCCAAGAATAAAAAACGGCACATTCGCTTTAGTAACCTCCACAATGACTTTCTGCAGCTCCTCTATCGTTTCAGGCATAACAAAACAGTCCGCTGCCCCACCGATACCAAATGTTGTGTGACGGCTCATGGGTTCATTCAGCTTAATTTGATTCCTTCTTAAAAAAGAAGAAAATAATTCCGTATATGCAACCATAAAAAATCCTTCTTAATACATATTCCTATTTTCACTATTATATGAATGAATATCTATATCGTCAATTATTCAAAAAGCACCACTCCCAAAATCTTTTTTACAATTTTTCAGAAAAATTACGATAAAAAAGAACTGCCTATGATTACACAGAACAGTTCTTCACAATTCTATGAAGCAAATCATCTGTCCAAATTGGTCATATCTCTTGCCACGACAAAGCGATCATAATCTTCTTCTGTCACGTAGCCCAGTTTCAAAGCGGCTTCTTTCAAGGAGCTGTTATCGGCAAAAGCAGTTTCGGCAATCTTTGCGGATTTTTCGTAACCGATATGCGGAGAAAGCGCAGTGACAAGCATAAGTGATCTTTCTACCAATTCAGCCATCCTGTCTTCATTGGCCAGCATACCTTCCACACAATGGATATCAAAAGAGTGGATGGCTTCACCCAGAATAGCGGCTGATTCGATGAAGGCTTCTGCCATAACAGGAGCAAATACATTCAGTTCAAATCGCCCCTGGGAAGCCCCAAAGGAAACAACTGCCTGATTGCCGTGAACACGACAAGCTACCATCGTCAAGGCTTCGCACTGCGTGGGATTTACTTTACCGGGCATAATGGAAGATCCCGGTTCATTAGCAGGGAGTGTGATTTCCCCTAATCCTGCACGGGGTCCGCAGCCGAGGAGACGGATATCATCAGCGAATTTCATGCAGTCCATGGCAAGCGCCTCAAGAGCGCCATGGGCAAAAACAAAATCGTCCCGTCCGGTAAGGGCATAAAACTTATTTTTTTCGGAAACAAAGGGCAATCCCGTTTCTTTCGCAATAGCAGCAGATACTTTTTCACCGAAATCTTTCGGGCTGTTCAGACCTGTTCCTACCGCAGTCCCTCCGATAGCAAGCCCAAGAAGGTATTTTTCAGAATCATGAAGCATATCACGGCTCTTTTCCAGCATCACTTTCCATGCGGAGATTTCCTGCCCGAAAGTAAGAGGGACAGCATCCTGCAAATGGGTACGTCCGATTTTGACAAGATGCATGTACTTTTTACTTTTTTCCTCAAAAATCTCAATAAGATGATTCAATGGTCCGTACAGTTTGTTATGAAGTGTCTCCACAGCAGCGATGTGCATAGCTGTCGGGAACGTATCATTAGATGACTGGGACATATTCACATCGTCATTGGGATGAATACGGGTTTCACTTTTTTTGCTCCCCAATTTTTCATTAGCAATATGTGCAATTACTTCATTCATATTCATATTGCTCTGTGTACCGGATCCAGTCTGATATACAACAAGTGGAAATTCTTCTTTCCACTCTCCCGCAATGATTTCGTCACAAACCTCACAAATAACCTTCTGCTTTTCAACTGATAATTTTCCGGCTTCTTTATTCGCTATGGCGGCGCACTTTTTCAGTATGGCAAAAGCACGAATAATATTTTCAGGTATTTTATTTTTACCGATTTTAAAATTTTCAAAAGACCGCTGTGTCTGAGCTCCCCATTTATGATCAGCCGGTACCTTCACTTCTCCCAGCGTATCATGTTCAATACGGTATTCCATGTCGTTTCCTCCTTCAGAAATGAATTCTATATTATTCTACCATTTCCTCCTGAAAATTGTCATTTAGAAAAGGTTATATTCTTTTAAATTATCACGCTTTTTTCAATCAAAACAAAAATATTTTTCTTGAATTAGCTCTCAGAAATAAAATATTTTGCAAAATAAAGTCCGTATAGTATAATAACAGCACATGGCTTTACAGTTCTGATTTATGGCAGTCTTCGGGTCCCGTGCAATGGAATCCCATGAATCCTGTCAGGTCCGAGAGGAAGCAGCAGTAAGTGGCCCTTTCTATGTGCCACGGTGTATTCTGAAGGCTGTCATAAATGAGAGTTGTAAAGTCTTTTTTTATGTTATTTTTGGTATAATTAATTTATACATCTTTCTATTAAAGGCTGTTATTCCTTGTCCAAGGAGGGTTCAATGGCTTACCTATCACTATACAGAAAATGGCGCCCAAGCACTTTTAAAGAAATAATCGGGCAAAAGCATATTTCCATTCCCATTCTTCGCGCATTTGAACAAAACCGCCTTGCCCATGCCTATCTGTTTTCCGGCCCCCGTGGCACAGGAAAGACAAGTATGGCACGAATTCTTGCCAAAGCAGTAAATTGCCTTGATTTAAAAAATGGCAATCCCTGCAATGAATGTGCTAACTGTAAATCAATTAATACCGGCGCCAGTATGGATGTTTATGAAATAGACGGCGCTTCTGCCCGTGGTGTTGATGAAATTCGCGTACTTCGCGAATCGGTTCGTACTCTTCCTGTATCGGGGAATAAAAAGGTTTATATCATTGATGAAGTCCATATGTTGACAAAAGAAGCGTTTAATGCCCTTCTAAAAACTTTGGAGGAGCCTCCGGCCCATGTACTCTTTATCCTTGCCACCACAGAACCTGCCAAGATTCCACTTACGATTTTATCCCGTTGCCAGCGGTATGAATTCCACCGTATTTCTGTAAATGACATCAAGGAACATTTACTGCACATTTCCCAAGAAAGCCATCTTTCTCTCACCCCTGAAGCGGCTGCTTTAATTGCTGTACGCGCAGAAGGCGGTCTTCGTGATGCGCTGTCTCTTTTGGATCAATGTTCCGGCGCATCAGCAGGTAATGAGCTTTCTGCAGAAATAGTCTATGATCTTCTAGGCCTTACGGACAAAGAACAGATTATAGATTTGTTCCACATGATTGTGTGTGGAAAAAGCAGTGCCACACTTCAGCTTTTTTATAAGATTCTCCAAGACGGAAAGGAACCTTCCGCTATACTTTCTGATTTACTGGAACATTTCAGAAGTATTATGATCTGCAAAGTGAATCCAAACGCACCGGAATTATCTGCTTATGGAAATAAGATTTCTGTTATACAAAAAGATGCTCAGGAATTAAGTGATGCTTACTTGGACGCACTTTTCGATTCTCTCCACCATTCTTTTTCTGAAGCTAACAGAAGTTCATCTCCCCGCATGAGTGCTGAAATGGGACTTCTCCGCCTATGCCGTCTCCGTGGTTCACAGGCATTGAACAGTTTAGAAGAACGGATCGCAGCATTGGAAAAAAACGTATCTGTACTTATGAAAAGCAGCA
>OHLL01000177.1_pt1 | contig 42718 bp, 72 predicted proteins | sample 1569031 | NCBI WGS metagenome assembly OHLL01 (sample SAMEA3879606, study PRJEB24766) | human gut metagenome | biome: human-associated habitat; feature: feces | place: USA | collected 1985/1987 | reverse complement strand
TGGTGGAGACGACAGAACTCGAATCAGTTTGTTTTTTAATCCTCTCGCCTTAGAGCCGCAATGTATATAGTTTAGCCAGTTTTTCGACTTCCACCACTATTCCCACCAGTGCCATCTAAGAGCGCAATCCCGCTATGCAACACTGTTGCATCTGTATGTGTATAAATATTAGCCGTTGTTTGGATGTCCGAATGCCCCATAAGTTCCTTTGCTACATTAAGCGGAACACCTGCACGTTGTAGATCTGTGCAAAAGGTATGCCTCAGGCAGTATGGGGTCAAATCCTTTGATACAGGGCCTAGCGTCCCCAGCTCCTTGCGGAAGCTTTTCCATGCCCTGCGCATGGCGCTCTCAGTTTGGATAACCCCATTTTGGTTCGGAAAAACCAGGGCGAACGGTTCGCCTTTTGCCTCCTTAAGCCGCCAGCCGAGATCACTATGGATGGGGATGTCCCGTATACCTGAACTTGTTTTCGGGCCTTTTACATCTCTGGAGCCGCTCTCTTTCGCTGTGTGGACGTGTATCTCGTTATGCTCGAAATCTACATCTGACCAAGTAAGGGCTGCCGTTTCTCCTGGTCTCATACCAGTATATAGTAATGTGAGCACCCATAATCCGGCCCGATGGTGCTCAGCAACAGCCAAAATGGCCTTGCGCTCGTCCTCAGTGATAGAGCGTCTTTTCCCCTCGTGATAGGTGGGCAGCTCCAGTAGCTCGGCGGGATCGTATGGGATAAGGCGGGATTGCCTGGCCCTGCGGAACATCTCCTGCAACACCATGCGCAGTTTTTTTACATGGGATGCAGAGCGCCCGGCCTGCCCGTTAAGGATGCGCTGGAGGTGCACGTCTTTAACATCCTTCAATTTCAAGTGACCAATAGCGGGCTTGATATAGTTATCGTACTTTTCATCGTACATTTTCAACGATTTAGCTGTGAGCCCTTTTGGCTCCTTGTAGAGCTCCAGCCATTGCTTATACCAGGCGTTGACAGTCATGGAGCCGCCTACGGTTTCCTCACCGCGCTTTGCGGCGGCCAGCTTGTCCGCTAGCTTTTGCAGTGCCTCCAGCTCCGTTTTCCCGGTAGCTTCATACTTTTTCCCATTGTAGCGAGCCGTTTTTCTGATGTAATCCATTGACTTTACCCCCCATTCTGGTAAAATAGAGGGGTGATATGGCGGCCAAACCTTATCACCCCTATGTGAGCCGTCCCTGGTGTTGGTAGCACCGGGGGCGGTATTTTTATTGCGGTGAAAGATTGTCTCCAATCGCCAGTTGAATTTGATCCTTCTTATAATAAAGTGCGACTTTATGTCGAAGCTCGTCCATTGTTGAACAGGTCTTGGCAATTCCTGTTATTTGATTTATATGTGTAACTAATTGATTTACGCCATATTCTTCTGTAAACCATTGGTGATAATTTCTTCCGTGACGTGGAGCCGGTTTGTTTTGCTTTAAATAGGTAGCAACATCAGGATCAAGAGCGTCATAAATCAGTTCTAACACCAGTTTTCCCCAATATTTTGGCCGTTGCTGTAGAGACCCACTCCAACCGGTTAATCTGCCAAATTGCTCCCATAGTTCATCTGGAAATGTTTTTTCCCATGCTCGCAATTCATCAGAAATAAATGCCCTAATTTTGATTTGTAAAGCATTTTCCTCACGAACATATTGATATCCCGTTGCCTCGTCAATCAGAGCAATAAGTCCTGTTTTCGCACACGCAGATAGCAGGATTGAACAGTTAACAGCTATACCTTTTTGCTTTTCGGTCAAGGGCGCTCCAGACGTAAGCGCGGATACATATGCAGAACAGATATCAAGAAAGGTTTCTGCTGTAATTCCCTTTGCCTTGTTTGGGTTTCCCGGTATAGTAAACTCAACAAATTTATTTGATATTCCAGCAGCATCAATATAAGGTTGTAACGATTTGACACCAACATATTTAGATAGGTCGCCATTATCATCATTTGCAATTGCTTTTACAGTTGCCCTCATGCTAATTACTCTGCTCTTGTCATCTAGAACATAACAGTCGACTGGCTTATCTCCAAGACTAAGCGAGCCACTATATTTTGCAAAAGGTGATTTTGGAATAACGACTGTAGGTTCTTCTTCCATATATAGTCCCCCCTGCCGGAATAAAATCTAATTTTATCATATTTATTTTCTGTTTGGTGAGATTATGGATAATATCGCGATAATTAAAAAAGAAAAATGCATTTTCCCGCGGCCGTACATTTGCTTATTCAGTTAGCTGTTTAGTATACCAGCACCTTCCGAGGAGGCGGTATTTTATTGCGCTTTTTTGAGTTCGGCGATTTCCTGATTCATGGTGCGGATCGCCAGCTTAAGCACGGATACTTCGTTTCGCAGTTCCTCGATTTCACTTTTTGGCGTGATGGCGTCCATAATGGCCTGCTGTCCCTCGGCCAAAAGGTTAAATCGGGTTGTGACCTCCGTGTCCAATAAAACCTTTACATCGTGCATGATGTCCTGTTTCTGCTGTTCCAACAAGCCCTTCGTTTCAGACATGATGTCCTGTTTTTGCTTCTCCATCAACTGTGCGATTGCCTGCAAATCTTTTTCGTCCAGCATGCATAAAACCTCCTCGGGATTTAGTTATCAATGCTTTAATGCAGAGCAAATAGCTCCTGCTATCAGCGCTGCTGCAATCAAAAGGCCACATACTGCTGCGCCTATATTTGAAGGGATACAGCCAAACCCACCCAGCAAAAGAACAATAGTTAAAACGATATACCATGCACGCTTGTAAAAAGGTTTATATGGCTTTTGTATGGGGGCGTGCTCAGCAACCGAAGAGCGAGCGCTTTTTCTCTTGTGCTTTCCACCTATGCGGGAGGTGTAGGACATACCTGTACCAGGCGCAGAAACTCTCGTCGTTACTCCGGTTTTTGTGTTAATAGACACGCCACCAAACTTATTCCCAACACTGATCCCTGTGCTTTTCTTCCCCAGATTGAGCTTTACTCCTGGAGCTATTTTTATGCTCTTCCGAAAGCGGAATCCCATAAAATCACCTTACCTTACACATTTCTCGCAAGGAGTGAGGCCCATATCGGTAGCAGTCTGCATCGGCACTTCAAAATAAGTTCCTCCGTTGCACGTGCTATCATAATGGTACTTTTCGCCTGTCCGGGTGATATAAACCGGCCTTTCGGCGGCGGGAGTATCCAGGGTCACGGTAGACGTAGCACCATCCCATCCCACCTCTAATCCAAGCGTATCAGATACGGCGCGAACAGGGAGATATGTAGTCCCATCAATGGCAAACGGCTCTACAGCTTGCCCATTAGAGTCTACAAGAGTTACTTGCTTACCATCTAATGTAACTTTGATATCGTTGTAATCAAGGGCTACTGTTTTCTGTCCAACCGTAGCCGCCGCAGACCCAACTAACCCTACAACAGCAGCCGTAACGATGCAACCGGACACAAAACTTTTGATATTTCCCTTCATAATATATTCCTCCTTCTATTACCGCCCTCCAGCGGTTGGGTTACTAAAAATACAATTCTGCTGCTAGATTCCCGTGTGTGTACCAACAGACAGCTTTGCGCATAAAATCCTCTGGGACTCCAAAATGTTCAGCTAAAGAGTAAATGTCCGTGTACCCATCGGCTACAGCTTCATCTAAATCATCCTCTGATATGTAATTTTGAACGGCCCACTTCCAAGCCTTATACTCGTGTTTCTCAACTAAATCGAATGGACTACATACCTTATGCGTGGCTCCTGTGGACGCATGGCCGCCTTCGTGAGCAACGACAGCAACCTCATCTCTAGAAGAAGGGATATTGTCGAAGTCCATAAATATCCCATACGTCCCGCCCATTTCTAGCGTGACAGCCTTATCGTCTTTCAAATCCCACATATAGAATTTAGTTCCAGACTGGCTGAGTTTCTGATAAAGCGCTAAGAGCCTATCCATAGGCTATTACCCTTTCTCTTTTTCGATATCTGCCTTCATAAAGCGAGCCATCTCAAGGAGCATTTTTTTCTTTTCATCAGGGAGATCTTTGGATTCTTCATAAAAGGCATAGGTGAAATCATCAAAGCCTATCTCGCGCTCACCCTCTTGGGTGGGCGCTTTTTCTTTTTCCCCAAGTCCGGTCAACAAATAATCCGTTGTTGTTTCAAGATAATCGGCTATGACTTCTAAGTTCTTCATTCTTGGAGTTGTTTTTCCAGTATTCCATAAAGAGTAGGACGCGGAAGTTATTCCACAATCTTGATAGAAGTCTCGTTTTGAAATCCCTTTCTCAGCGAGCAAACCGTTGATTCTGCTGACGATTGGCGAATTACCCATAATACTCTCCTCCAGTTTGGTAAAAACGCCGCCTAGCAAACACTAACTTATTCTTGACAATCAGAAAAACTTAGTATATACTAGTTTTTGAAGCGAGGGCAAAGAAAAACCTAGCCCACGCAAAATCGGGCTTTGCATAATATAAGTTGTTGGCACTTCCTATATTAAGCTAAGTCTATCGGATTGTCAAGTAAAACTTAGTGTTCGGAGGTGAAAAAATGGGGTTCCGTGATGCGCGTATCTCGGCAGGGCTGTCTGTGAGTCAAGTTATGAAAAATATAGGTGTATCAGATGCCGCAGTATACCAATGGGAAACCGGAGTAACTAGGCCAAACGCCAAAAGACTTCTTGAGATTGCTCGATTATATGGTGTCACTGTTGATGATCTTCTCAGCGAGCATGATACCAAAGAGCAAGTCCAATAAACCGGACAATAAAGCCCGCCCCTGACGGGGCGGGGAAGGAGGTAAGTGGGGTGAAGATCATCATTGAGGCTGATGCTAAAGAAATTGCTGACCTCGTACTTACACTACAAAGCCAGCGGAATCAAGATGAAATTGCTAAGAACTATACGATAGATATCTTTGGAAACAAATACCTCGATTACGAAACTGGGGGCCGGGGATGTTCCAATGGATAGCTTTAGCTTTTGCGGCGCTTGAAGCAGGGTACATATTTATTTGTTGGTTCTTTGATGAGGAAATAAATGCGACAACGGTTTCTGTGCTTTCCGCAATAACGATTTTTTGGATAGCAATGCATTTCCTTGTTTCATAAATTTAAGAGCACAACAAAAAGCGCCCCCGCCGGTGCGGACACACCGACGAGGGCATGACACCACGTAAGCACGCTACGAGGTATCGGAGACAGTATATCACATCCTCCGGCCTCTGGCAAGATTGGAGGATTTTTTATGCTTAACAGAAAAAGCGAGGCGCAGGAAATTGAGAACTGCGCCAATAACTTGAACCACACCATGAACAGTCTTTGTCTGGCATGGAAGGGAAGGAAATGGGAGGAGGCCCATATGGACTACACGTTTGAAGATTACCGCAAGGCGCTGGAGGGGGCCGGGCCTAAGCTAAAAGAGCTTGTGCTTGACCGAGCGGCGCACGACCCAACGATTGATTTTCCCGAGCTAAAAGCTCTCGTCGATTTTGCTTACCCGGAGGTGCTTTGATATGAATGCGCATGGTACACTCAGCCGCGAAATCGCCGAGAAACGGCGGCTAATGTTTGAGCGGCATGGAGGGATTATGTCCTCCACAGATGTGGCGCGGGAGGTAGGCTACTGCCCGCGGGCATCCAGCGGCGACCGCTGGGCGGCGGAGCATGATATACCCGCAATCCGCATGGGGCCTCGTAAGCGGGGCTATGAGACAGATTTGGTGGCAAAGGCCATCGTGCAGGGGAGGGGAATGGTATGAGCAAGACAAGATATGAGCGCCGCCGGGCCCGCCGGGAGGCTGTGAGTGCAGCAGTGTTTGCCGCCTGCATCGTGATAGCCTGCGGGCTGCCGAACTGGGTGGAGTGGATTTTATGAACCGCTATCTGATTACGAGCGTTGCGGCTCTGTTCCTCTTGCTGGCGCTGGTTGCACTAGTTGAAATCATCTGGGACCAGGAGCCGGAGCAACCGGCCATTGAGACCCCGGCGGCAACCACCACCCCGTCCCCCACGCCCACCGGCCCGCTCACCATCCAGATCACCGGACTGGAGGGCGCGGAGAGCATCGACGATGTGTGGGCGGTCATAGAAATCCCACATTGAGGAGGGAGCAAAATGGACTTAAAAAAGATTTTGGACGAGCATCTCCTTTGGCTGAATGGAGAGGGCGGCAGCCGTGCCGACCTGCGCGGTGCCAACCTGAGCTGTGCCAACCTGAGCAATGCCAACCTGAGCTGTGCATCTATGGATCAAATGATATGGGATATTCATACAGTTTTTTACCCGCTGCAATGCCCAGATTCCGGTTCTTATATCGGCTATAAAAAGGCAAGTGGCCTTGTTGTGGAGTTGGAAATCCCCGCAGATGCACGCCGGTCCTCCGCTACTAGCCGAAAATGCCGCGCCAGTAAGGCCAAGGTATTGAGTATCACAGATATCAACGGAAATCCTGCTGGCGGCCAGGTAAAGAGCAATTATGATCCGAACTTTGTTTATGCCATAGGCGAAACCGTTGAGGTGACTGATTTCGACGATAACCGATGGAACGAGTGCTCCACTGGCATTCATCACTTTATTACACGGGCGGAAGCCGTTATTTACGAATAAAAGCGCCGCTCCCCGGTGTGCGAGACCGGAGGGCGGCAAAAAGGAGAATAGAATGAAACCTATCATCATTAAAACATATCCAGTAACGGAAAGCAAGTGTGAATTGGTGCGATTACAGAAGGATGCGAATGATGTCGTAGCTTCCCTACAAAGGTGCTCTGGACTCACAAAGGCCTATATCGTTTCTGAAATCATTCGGCAGGCCGCTCCTTATGTGGAATTCAAGTTACAGGAGGTAACATTCAGTTATGAACCCGATACAGAATCCTGATGCGCAGGCCCGCCCTCCGGTTTCACATTGTGGACGGTGTGACGGAGAGGTTTGGAGTGACGAGCCAATCTTCCAGTGGGATGGACAATGGATTTGTCTGGATTGTTTCAAAGATTCTATTAAGGCAATGCTGGAAGACGACCCGGTTTTGCTTGCCTATGAAATGCAGGTAGAGGTGGTGAGATATATTTGAAAGCCTCTGGAAATTGCGTGACCTTTTATAAAACAGGGAAAGCAACGGTGTTGGTTCACTATCCCAATGGGGATGTTTGTTGCAGATGGTGTCCGTATGTCCGATACGACGAAAGTCTACGGCGGCACCGCTGCTTATTCACTGGTGAATACCTCCCGTTCCCGTTAGAGACACGGGGAAATGAATGCCCGGTTATTTTAGAGGAAGGAGAAACAGAATGGGGATCCCAGTGATGGTATATGGACAGAGTGGGTCAGGAAAATCTACCAGTCTGCGTAACTTTCTGACTGACGAGGTTTGTGTAGTCAATGTCAGCGGGAAACCGCTTCCATTCAAGACAAAAATCAAGACATACAACTGTGACGACTACATGAAAATCGACACAGCAATTAGGACTGCCCCTGCCAAAGCGATTGTAATTGACGACGCTACATATCTGATGACCAATGAATTTATGCGTGGAGCTAAAACGACCGGCTACCAGAAGTTCACGGATATGGCACTGAACTTTTGGACGTTGATTCAAACAGCGATCCGACTCCCCGATGACAAAGTAATTTATTTCATGGGTCATGTAGACCTTGACCAGAACGGGAACGAGAAATTCAAGACTATTGGTAAACTGCTGGACGAAAAGGTCACCCTGGAAGGGCTGTTTACTGTAGTGCTAAAGACAGTCGTAACCGACGGGAAATACCAGTTTTCCACACATACAAACGGAGCCGATACGGTCAAGTCACCAATGGGCATGTTCTCTGAAAACCTGATTGATAATGACTTGAAGATGGTTGACAGCGCAATCCGTGATTACTGGGGCTTGTCCCCATTGAAAAATGAGGAGGAACACAAATGAGACAGTATTCTGATGTAAAGGCCGCTCCCAACAAAGCCCGTGAAATTATCCCTGCCGGCGGATATGTGGCGAAGGTAAATGCAGCAGTAGTCGAAACTACAGATTATGGGGATCGCCTTATTATTTATTTCGATGTAATCGAGGGCGATTACAGAGGATTCTTCCAGAAGGACTATTCTGAGCAAAACCGAGAGGACAAAAAGTGGCGCGGAATCTACCGCATGTATCTTCCCAAAGATGACGGCTCTGAAAAGGACTCCTGGAGCAAGCGGACTCTTGGAAATGTGATCTGGTCATTTGAGGCAAGCAACAATGGCTACCACTGGGATTGGAATGAATCTGTCCTGAAAGATAAGCTGATCGGTGTCCTTTTCCGAAACAAGGAGTGGGAGTACAACGGACAGACTGGTTGGACTACTGAATGCTGTGCCGTTACAGACATTGAAAGCATCCGGGCCAATAAGTATAGGACTCCCAAGGACAAGCCCTTGTCTAACAAAACGCCCGCCGGGTTCACTGACCTTTCAAATGAGGAAGATAAAGACCTTCCCTGGGTAATGAACTAATGCACCCGTGCAACGTGAACGTGGCCCTCAGTAGCATGACGGTTCTAGTCGATACAAGGGAACAGGATACGCCAAGCGCCAGGCGGCGCATGAAGCAAATCGGAGTCCCGATTGAGAGGGTTGCCCTCTCTTTCGGGGATTACTCCACAAAATGCAATGTCATAGATCTGAGAGACCAAGTTGCTATTGAGCGAAAGATGGACTTAGATGAACTATGTGCTTGTTATGGAAGAGACCGCAGCAGATTTACACGGGAATTTGAACGCGCCAAAGAATCCGGAGCAAAGTTATACATGCTGGTGGAAAACGCAGATTGGGAAAAGGCGTACAAAGGAGATTACCGGAGCCGGATGTCGTCCGCGTCTTTGGTAGCCAGTATGCAAGCATGGCTTGCCCGCTACAATTGCCAGATTCTTTTCTGCGCCTCGCAGACAAGCGGGAGGCTCATTCATGACATTTTATTCCGAGAGCTGAAAGAACGGCTGGAGGCCATTCCGGATGAAGATTGCGGATGAAATCAAATCTCTGGTTACGATGCAGCAGGTCGCCGAATTTTATGGTTTTCAGGTGGGGCGGTCAGGGTTTATATCCTGCCCGTTCCACACTGGGGATCATACAGCCAGCCTAAAAATCTACGATGGCATCGGAGGCTTCCATTGTTTCGGATGTGGCGCTCATGGCAGTGTAATTGATTTTGTGATGCTGCTGTTCAACTTGAACTTTCAGCAGGCCGTCCTCAGACTTAACGCGGATTTCCATCTGGGGATATCCAGCAAAAAACCAAACAGGTCTGAACGTTCTAAAATCTTGGAGGAACGGAAAGTTGAGCAGTGGGGCAAGGAGCAAGCAGAGGCCAATTTCCAGCGAATGATTTCAGAAATGAGATACTGGGAAGAGGCGCAGGAAGTCTTCCAACCGGTCAAAACAGTAAATCGCGCATACTTCCATCCGTTATATGTTGAGGCCGTCAAGCGCCTCCCATACATCCGGTATTGGCTTGACGAGTTTATAGAGAAGGGAGGCAAGAAAGAGTGGAAGAAATTCCAGCTTACACAAGAGACGACTACTTGACAAGCACAGAACCATTTGAGTATTTATACGCCCACAAAGAAAATAAATTTGAGTTGAAGCAACTTCTTGGCCGCATGTCGGCCCAAGCGCAAACTGTTGGTGTTCGGAATTTAGCTGCGCTGTTTAAGGCATATTTGGAGACAGTCAGCGGATCTGTAGCGCCTGGGTTCAACAGGACAGACTTTACCGGTCAAGCGTTGGAGTTAGATTGCGGTGGATGGACGGCCACAGACACCGGAATTTACGGCACCGACAAGATGGGCTTTGAGGTCGTGGCCTGCTACCACCCCATCATGCCGGTTCAGCGGTTGGTAAACGTAGATACGCGGGAGCACAAGGTTATGCTTGCATACCGGCTTAGCCGCCGGTGGGACATTGTGATTGTGGATCGCAACGTAATTTCCGACAGCCGCTCTATCATCGGACTCTCCAAGTATGGAATCATGGTCAACAGTGAGACCGGCAAGGCCCTTGTACGATATCTGGCTGATGTGGAGCAGCTCAATTATGACCTGATCCCGGAGGTATCCAGCGTGGGGCGGCTGGGCTGGATTGAGGAATATGGCTTCTCGCCATATGAGGAAGAACTGGTCTTTGATGGAGAGGAAACCTACCGCACTCGTTTTGAGAGCATCCAGGAGCATGGGAGCCGGGAGGCCTGGCTGGACTGCGCGAGAGCTGTCCGGTCAGGCAAAACCCCCGGCAACGTGATCGCCCGTATCGTTCTAGCCGCTTCCTTCGCCTCTGTTCTGGTGGGACCGTGCCGTTGCCTACCATTTTTTGTACACCTGTGGGGCGGATCGGAAACCGGAAAGAGCCTGAGCCTGGTTCTGGCCGCCAGCGTGTGGGCCAATCCAGAGATCGGCGTTTACATCCAGACCTTCAACGCCACGGAGGTGGGGAAGGAACTGGGAGCGGCGTTCTGCAATTCCCTGCCCCTCATCATTGACGAGCTCCAACTGGTCAAGGACAACCGGAAGGACTTCGACCGGATGATCTATCAGTTATCAGAAGGTGTGGGACGGGCCCGTGGCCGGAAGCAGGGAGGCCTCCAAAAGACACCTACCTGGAGGAACTGCGTCATCACCACAGGCGAATTTCCCATCATTTCCGCCAATAGTGGAGAGGGGGCAGTCAACCGGACAATCGAGGTGGACTGCCACGATACCAAACTCTTTGATGAGCCGAAAAAGACCGCCACCAGCCTGTACGCCAACTACGGCTTCGCTGGGCGGGAGTTTGTAGATCACCTGATGGAGGATGGCGTGATAGAGCGCGTCCAGAAGCTCCAGGAGGACTTACAAAAGGCCATTAAGACCGGTGACACTATGGACAAGCAGACGGCATCTGCGGCCCTTATACTGGCCGCTGACAGGCTATCAGAGGAGTGGATCTTCCAAGATGGCGTTCTCCTTCAGCCAGACGATATCCGGCCATATCTGGTATCAAAAGAGACCGTCAACCAAAACGCCCGCGCACTGCAATACCTATATGACTTCATTAACATCAACCAATCCAGATTCTCGCCGGGTGCGGACGCCCACCAGGGCGAAGTGTGGGGCGATCTGGACGATGATTACGCTTATATCATTCGTTCCAAATTCGACCAGATCCTTCAAGACGAGGGTTACAATGCCTCTGCTTTTCTCGGATGGGCGAAAAACAACAACCTAATTCTTCCGGGTAAAGATGGGAAAATGACCCGAACAAAACGGATTAACGGGCGAGTTTCACGTTGTATTTGGCTCAAAATGGACAATTATTTGAATGATTTTGAGGAAAACGTAGAGGAACTATTGCCGTAATTGGGAATTCGAAGTTGTAACACCGTAACACCTTGTAACACCCTTTTTGATATGTTTCTATAAAATAAAAAAATTGCGTGCGCACTTTTTTTAAAAATTCAAAGTTAAAAAATAGGTGTTACAGGTGTTACAGTCCCTCCAATCCGTTGCGGCGCAATGTTTATAGCGTAACACCAGACGTGTTACAAAACGGTTACTTAGTGTTACAAAGGAGAGGCTATGATATTTCCATTTGAAAGAGAAGCTGAGCAAGGGGCCCCCATGCCGGACGGTTTATCTCTTCCAGATCAGCTTGCGTTCCGTTTTTTGTCCAGCATGTATGCAAGTATTAGAGCGGGATCTATAACCAGAGAACGGGCGATTTCTGATAAGGGGAAAATGACGTATCAATATAATATAGCAAATGAATCCATGAAACAATGGAAGGAACTAGGGCAGCACTGGTCAAACATTATTAAGTATGTTGAGTTCGCACAAAGTCAATATAGAAAGAATCGTACTTTGGAAAATGCGGATGTACTAAGCAAGGCGTTAGATGGGGTGCTGATATGATCACCAGAGACCCCTACGGCATCAGCGGAGCGGTGGCACCCTGGCGCAGCCTGGACGCGATGGAGCCGATTGCGGAGCGCAGGATTACGGAGCGGGATACAGAGGAGGCCGAACTCTGTGGGCGGTGCCCGCTGCCGGGCTGCAACCCGAAAAGAGTTGGCTGCCTCCTACATACCAGGGCGAAAAGGCCAAAACCGTCCCGTGATTTGCTGGAGCGCATGGCGCTGGACGGGTATGGGCCGGAGACGATAGCCCAGGCCACCGGATACTCCATATCAACCACCACAGAGTATATGAAACAGTTTTTTAGGGCGGGACCATGTGAGCGCTGTGCGTCCAAGAGCATTTGTGATGCAGTCGTCGGGACGTGTAGCCGTAAAGAGCGATGGAAAGCAATCAAGGAGGTGCCGAACGATGGACGATAAGACGCGCGCCCTGCTGGGCGACCACGAGGCGACGAAACTGGCGCATCTCTCCCTCTTCTCCGGCATCGGGGGACTTGACCTTGCCGCCCAGTGGGCCGGATTTACCACCGTCGGACAGTGCGAGTGGGCGGACTACCCGACAAAGGTTCTGGAAAAACACTGGCCGGACGTGCCGCGCTGGCGGGATATTCGTACATTGACGGGAGAAAGTTTTTATGAAAAGACAGGACTACGAACAGTTGACGTTATTTCGGGCGGATTCCCCTGCCAGCCACACAGCGTTATCGGGAAACGGCTTGCAGAAAATGATGAACGGCACTTATGGCCAGAGTTCCTGCGAGTTATTGACGAATTGCGGCCGAGATATGTTGTTGGCGAAAATGTTAATGGCATCTTATCTACAATACATGAGTCCATTTGCACCGATTTGGAAAAAGAAGGATACGAAGTCTGGACGTTCAGTATTCCGGCTTGTGCTGTCGGAGCGCACCATGAAAGATACAGGGTTTGTATTCTTGGCATCTCCAAGGGCAAGTCAGGACTTCAAGCCGATCCGCAGGCAGACACCACAGGAGCACAGCGGAAAACACGGACAAACGCTGAGTGCCAGCCTTGGAATTATCTTCCCGGAACGTATTGGGCAGTACATCACCCCCCAGTTTGCGGAATGGATGATGGGATTCCCGATTGGATGGGGGGATATCCGCAGTACAAACAGTGGATGCAGTGTTACGGAAACGCCGTAGTCCCCCAACAGTTTTACCCGATCTTCCAGGCCATAGCGGACATAGAGAGGGGAATTATACATGGATGATATCAAATTAGCCCTTCTAGGCAATAAAGAGGCGGCCAAGCGGCTGACGGATGCGGGGATGCTGCTGGAATGTAAAAGGTGTGGCAGCGAGAATGTCGATTATGGGGAGTATGATGGTATTCTTGTTGGGCTGGATTACGTCAGATGCCGAAACTGCGGCCTAATAGAACAAGGGGTTGTGTCCCCAGAAGAATTTTCGGCCCGCCTAGAATGGAACACCAGAGCGCCGATTCTGAGCGCGGAGGAGATGGAGATGCTGGAGGCGCTGAAAGATGGCAAGGGCGATTGATGCAGACCGACTGAAACAGGCCATAGACCATGATTATTATGAGCATTACACCAAATATCACGATAGCGACCAAACAGCCCTGATTGATATGGTGATGGACGATATTGACGAGATGCCCACCCTCACCCCGCCGAACGAGGCGCTGACGCTTGGACTGGTCGATAAGTATGGCGCACCTCTGTATGCAGGTGACACCGTGGCTGCTGACAAATTTTTTATGTACGCTATCCGGTACGGAAGCCACAATGTAAACCCGAAGCAATGTGAACCCGCCTATCAGGTCGGGTGGTATCTGGAAATTGTTTGGGCACTCTACAACGAAGACAAAACGTATATCGGGCACACTGAGGCGCTGTATGACATTGGTGGAGTGGCTGCCAGATACCCGGCCCATTGTGCGGATACTACGGAGGGAGTACAAAACCTGCTGTTGTATAAGCACCGCCCGCCGGAGGTATCGCCATGAGACAGCAATACACCCGCGCAGAGCTGGAATCCATCACCCAGGAGACCGCAATATACATTGAGGGAGCAGGGATAGCCCAGCTCCAATGGGGCGGCCTGGAGATTGCAGAGGAGGTAAAGGACGGGTACCTGTACTGCAAGCACATCAAGCCGTTTGCGATGGATCTGTACGACAAATACTGGACGGCCTGGGATGGGCCGCCGGAAGAGGTGGAGAACGCATGAAAACGATTTGCATTACTTGCAAAAATGACTGCAATAACGCCGGTACAACGGCCAGAATTTCTTGGTGCCCTCAGTACAAACCAGGACGAATTTTGTCCAACGCCGACCGCATCCGGGCCATGAGCGACGCAGATTTGGCGAGATGGCTTGAATACGAGGGTGGAGGAGCCTGTGCAGAGGTTTATGGGTGGCTGGCGTGGCTCCAGCAGCCAGCGGAGGAGGGCAACAATGGACATTGAGAAGCTGGATATAAACGCAGTATGCTTTGGTATCCTTTGCAATTTTACCCCTGTATGCGGAGAAGAACGAGCAAAAGAGGCGGTTGAGAGGAGGACAACAAGTGGATAAACCAAGAATTGCGCAGGTGCTGGGAGTAGAGGTCGGAGAGGATGTCAAATACCGACATACAGATGGAACAGCAGAAAATATTTGTGTTTGTGAGGATGGGCGGGTTATTATTTCTTCTCTTTCATGCAAAATGTCAACCGTTGCTGTACTTATAAATGCCATCAACCACCCAGACCGCATCATCCGAAAGCCCCGCTGGACGGAGCAGGAGGTGGAGAGGGCGAAGGCTATCAAAGTGCTATATCCAGTTGTTAAAACATTGGCATACGTTGATATAGTGGGACAGACATTTTACATGTATGATGACGAAGACAACTATAAGGGCAGTCTTGATAACCTTGATGAAACGTTTCCTACGCTGAGGAGCATAAGGCGGGCCACATTGGACGAGATCATCGGAGGTGCCCAATGATTTCCTTGAAATGCCCTGATTGCGGGTTCTTTTTCAGCGTAGACTTTCCTGACGATATTTCCGAAGATGAACGGGTCGAACTGTATACCTGCCCTTGCGGAGCAATGATGGAGGAAGTTCCGTTCAGTATGGATTATATACCAACAATCGGAGGTGCCAAATGACCAGAGAAATACTTTTCAAGGCCAAACGGCTGGATAACGGCGAGTGGGTGGAGGGAAACATTGTGGATGTCCCGGAAGATGCCGACTTTATGCCCGGAGCGTACATTCTACCGCGGCTGGTATCGGCCAGGGCAGACCCGCCCACAAAAGGTATCATGCTCGGAGGTTTCTTTGAGGTTGACCCCTCCACGGTCTGCCAGTATACCGGCCTGACCGACAAGAACGGCGTGAAGATTTTTGAGGGTGATATTTTGAGCTACAACGGATCAAGAGAGCCAGTTATTTTTAACACAGATCTCAGAATCCCATGTTTCACAACTGGAATTGGAAGCGGAAGCAGCACCCCACTACATCCGTACAAACTGAGCAAGCGCCATTTTGTCATCGGCTCCATCCACGACGGGGAGGGCGGACAGCATGTGTGAATGGATTAGCGTCAAGGAGAGGCTGCCGGAAAAAGAAAAAGAGATGGTCTTAGTTACCGACGGATTAACCGTTATTACAGGCTTCAGAAACTGGATGTTTAGACTGGAAGATGGAAAAGTTTATACACCAGGTCTAAAGATGGGTGGAGGGTCAATGGAGGTTACGCATTGGATGCCCCTCCCAGACCCGCCGAAGGAGGGATAACCCTTGAACAAGTTCCCGGAGAAATTGATAAAGTTAAGGGAAGAAAAGGAGCCCGGGAAAAGGGTTGATATTGTGTCGCAGTTGATGGGGTTGGGGCCCAATACGTTGAGAGGATACGAGAGGGGAGAGCATGAGCCAACGATATCAAATCTTTTGATAATTGCAAAATATTACAATGTGAGCTTGGGGTATTTTGATTAAGGCTAACCTTTCATTATATTGTTAAAAATATTCTGTTTTTACAACATGTAGTGAGCACAAAACAATAACTATGCGAAAATGGGAGTGTGGGGGCGTATTCCCCTGCGCTCCCATTCTCTTTCCTCATTCACACGGATGGGGTGGCGTCGGTGCATCTGCCGCCACCCCCTCTGTGTGCAATATGCCGCCGGTCGAACACCACCCCACTATTCGGGGCATGAGGGGTCGCACCCTTCGGGCGGCGAATGACGGTGGAAAGACACTACACCAGACTGCCGGAGCGTCTAGGCGCTGGGAAGAGTAAGACGCGAGCCGCCTGTCATGGAGGCGGAAGCGGTGGCAGCTATGACCTGCCCCGGCGCTATCCCACTGAAAACTGCCCTGCGAGTGGCTAATCATGATGTCGCCGCCGAGACCAGGGTGTGACAATCTAAGCGGGAAGCGCACAAAAAGTTGCAAAAATGGGATGGTGTAAAGTGAGTGGTGTACTCATAATCATTGCAGAACTTATCTGCCTTGTTCTTATGGTTGTAAATGCTTATTTAGCTTTCAAAGCAAAGCAGAAAGACGACCTTAATGGAATGGTTTGGAATTTGGCATTTATGATCCTAATGAGCACTTGTATTAGATAACCAAAAATATGCCGAGTGCTGTAGCAGAAGCGCCTGCGGCGGCCCGTTACGTCGCGGACGTGTGGCGGCTCAATGCCGCCTCTCGGCTCCAAACGCAGATGGAAAGCAAAAGAGGCACTGCGCGATTAAATTAAATGCCAATGGGCGGCTGGACAACCTACTGTCCGCCATATGCCGCTCCTCGCCGCTTGAGGCGGGCGGTGGCACCACAAGCGCACGAGCTGGAGAGGGCAAAAAAGCCGCCCCAGGAGGGGCGGCAGGATTAGCTCAGAATTTCTTTCAGCTTGTCCAAATTCCCGGCATTGGGGCTGACCTTGCCGCTCTCCCAGCGGGATATCACGGCCTGGTTAACGTCCATCGCATCCGCAAGCTGGGCTTGAGTCAAGCCTTTGGCCTTTCTGGCGGCGGAAATATCAAACTCGACAGACGCAAGGGGGCGCTTGCCTTTACCGGCAAAATAGCCTAACTGCCAAGCCCCCTGCATTTCAAGGGGCTGGAACTTTTCAGACCCTCCCTCCACGGGCGGGTCAATGCTGGTGATCTCGCAAAGCGCCTCAGCAACCTGCCGGTCGAGATCCCTCTTTAGGAGGCCAAGCCTGTGAGCATCAGAAATGACTCTGGCGAGTGCTGTATACGGGCGCTGAGCGGCAAGGGTGAGATCCCCTCCGATCTCCTGCGGATATGCCGCCGCGTTGAGCCGACCGAACACCCAGCCGAACACGTATGCTTCTCTGTTTGTCATAACAATCCTCCTATCAAAGCCCCAAAAGCTCCGCAAGATTTTTCTGATTCTGCTCACACTTGGCCTTGTACTCGTCGCTCTGATGCCATTCGGCGGACTTGCGGCACATGACATCATCTAGGTCGGCAAACAACTGGGCAATGGAGGAACCATGGTTCTCCATCGGGGGGGAGAGGTAGCACAGGGTTTCGCGGACGGCATACAGTTGGTCAAGGGTCATACGCTCAAAACGCTCTTTCATCATGGTATGGTCCTCCTTTTCGTTCAGGCGGCCACGAAGCTGCCGGTCATGTTGTCCACATAGCCGATACGCTCGGTGCGCTTACGGTTCCAGGCGTTGGTGTAGACAGCAACCTCAACATAAGTGCGGTTATGGCCGCTCTTGGCCCAGTCATTGATGTGGATCTTGGTGTTCCAGGTGATATTTTCGGCGACGGCTTCAGCGGCCTTGATGGCCTTGGCGAGCGCCCAGGCGGCTTTGAGAGCGATGGACATGGACACGTTAGCGCTGCGGCGGATGCTCCAGGCGTTGATCATGATCTCGTGCTTGTTGTACATAACTCATTACCTCCTGGGATCGCTCCCTCTTGATGATTTAATTATATCATAAAATATGATATTGTCAATACATATTTTGAAAAATATTTGCCGCCCCGCAGTTGCAGGAGACGGGGGTGACACCAATGAGAGGAAACGCATGGCGGGATATTCCCCCGCCGCCTCTCCAATCAAATCGAAAGGAGACCTCTCACATGAACGAAATGAAGCTCTTTGAAAACCCTGAATTTGGGGCGATCCGGACGGTTGAAGTAGGCGGAGAGCCCTGGCTGGTGGGCAAGGACGTGGCCCAGGCGCTGGGGTACAGCAACCCACGGGATGCGCTCGATCGACACGTTGATGACGAAGATAAAGCTGCCGTCGGGATTCACGACGGCAGCCAGTCCAGAAATATGACTATCATCAATGAGTCTGGCCTATATGCCCTGGTGCTGTCCAGTAAACTACCGGGGGCGAAGAAGTTCCGCCGGTGGGTCACGGCGGAGGTGCTGCCAAGCATCCGCAGACATGGCCTATACGCGGTTGACCAGCTGATCGAAAATCCTGACCTCGCAATCCAGGCGTTTTCTGCTCTAAAGGAGGAGCGGGAGAAGCGAAAAGTTTTGGAGGCGGAGAGAGAGGCCAACCGGCCAAAGGTGCTGTTTGCGGACTCCGTGGCTGCCTCCAATACATCCATACTGGTTGGAGAGCTGGCAAAGCTCCTCAAGCAGAATGGGGTGGACACTGGGCAGAACCGTCTCTTTGACTGGATGCGGAACAACGGATATCTGATCCGCAGAGAGGGCACGGATTACAACATGCCCACACAGCGCTCAATGGAATTGGGCCTGTTTGAAATCAAGGAAACCAGCATCACACATGCAGATGGGCATGTTACGGTGAACAAGACCCCGAAGGTGACGGGGAAAGGACAGCAGTTTTTTATCAACATGTTTCTTGGTTGACAACCCACACGGGTGTATCGCTTAACAGGCTGTGACGGCTGGCCGGATCCGAGCCAGTGCTCGACAGTAGGCGGCGAAAAGCATTTAAAAGCATTTAAAAGCATTTCAAAAGCAAAACGAAAGCAAGGGAGAGAGAAAGAAAAGGTCCCCCTCTTGATGGCCCCCTTTATCCCCCCTCTCCCTTCCCCCCGATCCCCCTATCTCTTACCCCCCTATAATCCCCCCTTAATCTCCCCCGAAAAGAAAGAGAGAGGGCGCGCTCTGTCGGTGGCGGTGGGGGGCATTTGTAGACTCTACTTAGGCGAGAGGTGGTGACATGGCTGCACGGCTGACAGACAGACAAAAAAAGAAAATTGTGGCTGATTATCTGGAGACCGAGAGCTATAACGCCACGGCGAAAATCAATGGGGTTTCCAAAGATACCGTTAAGCGTGTTGTGTTAGGTTGCGAAGGATTCGCCCAAAAGGCGCAACAAAAAAAGAGACAGAACACGCTTGATATGCTGGCCTTCATGGAGACCCGCAAGGAGAAGATGCAGGAGGCCATCGATCTCCACCTGATGGCGCTGACAGACCCGAAAAAGATCAGTGATGCAGGTTTGTCTCAAATCGCCACTTCTTTTGGGATTATCGTTGACAAGGCCACAAAGAACACAGCCAGCGGAAACGACAGTTTGAATAAGCTGGACGGGCTGTTGAAGGAGTTCAGGGATGCTGTTGAGTCTGAAACAAACTGAATTTGTCCGAAAGGGGCATCACCGCTGGAACTTTAAGGGAGGGGCTACTCGATCGGGGAAAACATACCTTGATTTTCGGTGGATTATCCCAATCCGCATCCGGGAGCGCGTCGGGAAGGACGGGCTGACGGTCATTCTTGGAGTTACCAAGTCCACCATTGAGCGGAATGTGCTTGAGCCTATGCGAACGATCTATGGTGACACTCTTGTTGGAACGATCTCCAGCGACAATACGGCGTGGATATTTGGGGAAAAGTGCTACTGCCTGGGAGCTGAGAAGGTTTCCCAGGTCTCTAAAATTCGCGGTGCGTCCATCAAATACTGCTACGGCGACGAGGTGGCAGACTGGAGTCAGGAAGTCTTTGAACTGCTGAAAAGCCGCCTGGATAAAGCGTATTCGTGCTTTGACGGAACGTACAATACACAGGGTCCGAATCACTGGCTGAAAGTATTCCTGGACAGCAAGGCGGACATTTTCAGCCAGACATACACCATCGATGACAATCCATTTCTCCCAGAGGCTTTTGTGGAAAACCTAAAGCGGGAGTATCGCGGCACTGTTTTCTATGACCGTTATATTTTGGGACAGTGGGCGTTGGCCGAGGGCCTGATTTACCCCATGTTCGGGGAGAGCAACATCGTGGATGAGGTTCCGGAGAGCGGCGAGTATTACATCTCCTGCGACTACGGCACGTTGAACCCCTTTTCGGCTGGGCTGTGGTGCTGGGACGGGAAGAAAGCCGTCAGAATCCGGGAGTATTACTATTCCGGGCGGACGGAGCAGATCAGCAAGACAGATGAGGAATACTACACGGAATTGGAGAAGCTGGCTGGGGATTTGCCGGTGCGATCCGTAGTAGTTGACCCATCGGCAGCTTCGTTTATCGAGGTCATCAGACGGCATCGGCGGTTCCGGGTACAAAAAGCGGTCAATGATGTGGTTCCCGGCATCGTCACCACCAGCCGCTACATTCAGGACGGGACGATCAAAGTTCACCGCTCCTGCAAGGACAGTATCCGTGAGTTTGGGCTATACCTCTGGGACGATAAATCCACGGAGGACAAGCCAATCAAGGAGAACGACCACGCCATGGACGATATTCGCTATTTTGTAATGACGATTCTGCGGCACAAGGTACGTAAGGCAAGCCAGCCGCAATATATCCCGCTGTGGGGGAGGTGATTTTTTGCTTACATATCAGGATTTGCTTGCCTTGGGCGAAGATGAAAAGTCTCGCATGGAATTTATTTGGAGGGCGATCAACGAACACAAAGGCAGCAGGGCCTATCAGATGGCGGTGGATGCCGAACTGTACTTCAATGGCGAAAACCCGACCATTAACCGCTATGAAAAAATCATATACGACATGCAGGGCCGGGCGCACCGGGATATGTACACGGCCAACCACAAGATCGCAAGCAGCTTTTTTGGCTTTGACGTGCAGCAGGAGGTTTCCTATCTGCTGGGAAACGGCGTAACATTTCACGGGACTGCCACAAAAGACAGGCTGGGAAAAAAGTTTGATCTGGAAATGGTGCGGGCCGGGAAGTATGCGCTTATCGCTGGTGTGTCCTTTGGCTTTTGGAACTTCGATCATCTGGAAGTGTTTAAGCTGCGGGAGTTTGTGCCGCTCTACGACGAGGAAAACGGCGCTTTGATGGCTGGCATCCGGTTCTGGCAGGTGGCGGATGATAAGCCCCTACGGGCTACGCTGTACGAGGTGGACGGTTACACGGACTACATCCAGCGCAGCGGCGAAGATATGACGGTTTTGAAGGATAAGCGCACTTATATTCTGCGCATGCGCACCTCTGCGGCAGACGGCACGGAAATTTACGATGGGCAGAATTATCCGACGTTCCCCATTGTGCCGTTGAAAAATGGCGAGGATGCGCTTTCGGAACTGACGGGAAAGCGGAACACCATAGACGCGCTGGACTTGTGCACCTCCAACATGGTCAACAATGTGGATGAAGGCAACCTGATCTATTGGGTGCTCACCAACTGCGGCGGCATGGATGATATGGATGACGCAAAATTTCTGGATGCCGTGCGGACTACGCATGTTGTCCACGCCGGCGGAGAGGGCGACGAGGGTGCGAGCGCCGAGCCGCACACCATAGAGGCTCCGTTCAACGGCACTAGCGCCACGATCGACATGCTGAAGCGTAAGCTGTATGAGGATTTCCAGGCGTTTGACAGCTCGGCGGTGTCGGCGGGCAATCAGACGGCCACGGCCATTGCAGCCAGCTACACGCCGCTGGATTTGAAAGTGGATGACTTTGAAGCCAGCGTGACGGAGTTTATCCTTGGGATTTTGGAACTTGCTGGAATTGACGACGAGCCGAGCTACACCCGTAGTAAGATCATCAACAGATCGGAAGAAACTCAGACCATCCTAATGGGCGCGGATTACTACGATGATGAGTACATCACCAAGAAGCTGTTGACCATCCTGGGTGACGCTGACCAGTACGACGAGCTGATGAAGCGGAAGCAGGCCGAGGAGATGGAGCGGGTGGAGGAAGAGACTGAATTTCCGCCGCAAGAGGAGATTGAGGTGAGGGAGGATGTCGAGACCGGATCAGGCACACCTGTGGACGGATAAGCAGCTTTCTGACCTCGAACGCCGCATCGCCCGCGTTTACCGGGAAGCCTGGGATGACCTAGAAAAGACGGTAATCGACTACTTTAACCGCTTTCTGGAACGTGATGAGGAAATGAAAAAACTCATCGGGACGGAAATCAATGGAAAGGTCTGGACAGAGCGGGATTATGAGCTGTGGCGGCTCAACCAGATTGGGCGCGGAGAACGATTTGATGATTTGGCCGTAAAGGTGGCAGAGAGGTACACAAAGGCCAACGAGGTAGCCATTGCCTATGTGAATGACGCCACGCCGGGCATCTACTCACTCAACCGCAACTATGCCGCTTACACCATCGAGCAGGTGGCTGGGAACGTGGGGTTTACCCTATGGGACGAAGCCACTGTAAAGCGGCTTATCGTGGAAGAGCCTGACCTGATGCCCTACTACCCGAAGAAAAGGGCTCTCAAGCGAGGCATTGACCTCAAGTGGGGCAAGAAGCAGATTACAAAGAGCGTCACCAGCGGGCTTTTACAGGGCAAGAGCGTGGGCAAGATCGCCACCGACCTGCAAGCCAGGGTGAGCGAGATGAACCGCGCCAGCGCTGTGAGAGCGGCTAGAACAGCTGTCACAGGGGCGCAGAACGCCGGACGTATGGATAGCTATAAAACTGCTTCTGATATGGGAATCAAGGTTAGAAAACGCTGGGTTGCCACAAAGGACGGACGTACACGGCATAGCCACCAGAAGCTGGACGGGCAGACGGTGGAATGGGACGAGCCGTTTACTTCCGAACTGGGGAAGATACGATATCCGGGAGACCCACGGGCCAAGCCTGCAAATGTCTATAACTGCCGTTGCACTCTGCGGACGGTAGAAGCGCCCGGTATCGAAGCAGAGCCACGCAAGATGCGTGTGCGTGACCCTAAGACGGGCCGAAACGTGGTGGTGGAGGAAATGACATACGAGCAGTGGGAAAGGTGGGTGAAAAGCCGTGCCTGATTTGGGCGGTGTGGTGTTCAAAGATTACAGCGCCGAAGTGCTGGAGGCCATGCATGACGCCGTTGTGCGGGCACTAGAGCGGTGCGGCGAACAGGCGGAAGGATACGCAAAAGACCTTGCACCCGTGGATACAGGAGCAGGCAGAAACAGCATTTCCCATAAAGTGGATGAATCCGAACCAGCGGTATATATCGGGACAAACCTGGATTACATGATTTATCAAGAGCTGGGAACCGGCAAATATGCCGAGGGCGGCCGTCCCACGCCGTGGGTGTATCAGGACGACGAAGGCAACTGGCACTGGACGGCTGGAAATCCAGCACAGCCTTTTCTCAAGCCAGCGGTGGCCGACCATGCGCAAACTTACAGGAACATCATAGAGGATGAGATGAAAAATGGATGAAAGGCAAATCAAAGCCATTGAGGCCGTTCTCGCAAAAGGAGACAGAATAGAGTTGATTCCCGTAAAAGATGGTGTTAAAATTATACATGTCAAGCGGGAAGAGCTGAAACAGAATATTGCTCCCGCCTCTAAGCGTTGAGGCGGAAGACCCGAGCGTGGGTGGATATCGAGGAAATCTCGGTATCTGCCCGCGCTTTTTCTTTTTATAAAACCCGCGAAGGAATGCGGTTTTTATAAAACTATCATGGGCGAAGGACTGCCCCCGAAGGAAAGGACGATAGTGTCATGGCACTTACGAGAAAATTTTTGAAAGCATTGGGCCTTGAGGATGACAAAATCGAGCAGATCATCGAGGAGCACACCACGATTGCTGACCGAATGAATGCGGAAATTGAAAAGTACAAGGCCGACGCGGAAGTCTTGCCCCGTGTCCAAAGGGAACTGGAAAAAGCGCAGGCTGATCTTGAAGCTGGTAAAAAGGACAGCTGGAAGGTCAAGTATGAGGCCGTCAAAGAGGAATTTGAGGGCTACAAGAGCGAACAGACCAAGAAGGAGACCAGAGCGGCCAAGGAAGCGGCTTACCGGACGCTCCTGAAGCAGGCCGGGGTAAGCGAAAAGCGGCTGGAAAGCGTGCTGAAAGTGTCCGATGTGGACAGTGTGGAGCTGGACGAAAAGGGCACAATCAAGGGCGCAGATAAGCTCACGGAGAGTATAAAGAGCGAGTGGGCGGATTTTATCGGCACCACCTCCATCCAGGGCGCACAAACTGCCACACCTCCAGCCAGCACCGGCGGGAACGGCATGACGAAGGCTGACATATACAAAAAGGATGACCATGGCCGGTATGTCATGTCTGCCGCGGAGCGCCAGAAGGCGCTTATGGAAAACCAAATTACATGAAAGGACTGAATTAAATGGCTGCTACGAAAGTTGAAAGCCTTACCAATCCGAGGGATTCCCTCCCCAATACCTATACCAGCATTACCGCCCGCGAGGTGGACTTTGTTACCAGATTTAACGACAACTGGGACGCACTCCGCACCATTCTGGGCATCATGCGCCCCATCCGCAAGACACCCGGAACTCAACTGATCTCTTACACGGCGGACGTTACCCTGGAGGACGGCGACGTTGACCCTGGCAATGTGATCCCCTACAGCAAGGCCACCATTACTCCGTCCAAAAAGGCTGACTTGACCATCAAGAAGTATGCCAAGGCAGTCCCTATTGAGGACGTAGACAAGTATGGTTCGGAGATCGCTGTGGAAAAGAGCGATGACGCTTTTCTGACTAAACTGCAGAACGTGGTGCTGGGTGATTTCTACACCTTTCTGAACACCGGCTCCCTCACCGGAACGGCAACTACTTGGCAGGCCGCGCTTGCCAAAGCCCAGGGCGAGGTGCTGAATAAGTTCGCCGGTATTGCGAAGGACGTGACCTCTGTCGTCGGATTTGCGAATATCCTGGATGCTTACGATTACCTGGGAGCGGCGGACATCACCGTGCAGACCCAGTTTGGAATCAACTACGTCAAGGACTTCATGGGATATTCCACACTGTTTCTGCTTCCCGCGACCGTTTCCGGTAATACCGCCATTGCGCGTAATACGGTGATCGCCACCCCTGTGGAAAACATCGACCTGTATTATGCCGATCCGGGCGATAGTGAGTTTGCCCGGCTGGGCCTGAATTACACCGTACAGGGCGAGACCAACCTAATCGGCTTCCACGCTCAGGGCAACTACAGCACCGCTGTGGGCGAGAGCTACGCCATTATGGGCATGAAGCTGTGGGCTGAGTATCTGGATGGAATTGCCAAGATTACTGTTTCGGTGGGGGGTTAATAGGGTCTGACACCTTAACGCTATTCCCCAGCAGTCAGACCCTATTGGGGAAACAGGTCTCCGATTTGGTCGGTGATGATCTGACGGTAAAAGCTGATGGCTCTGTGGTTGGGACATTCCATTATGTCTCCGACTATACAGAGTTTAGTAGCGTCTCGGAGGAACAGAGCGGGTATTATTTCCCGTTCCACCTGACCAAGACAGGGACCAAAATGACATTCAAGAAAAACGGTTCTCCCACAAAGGAAAACATCCCGTTTGACGCAGATATTGTTTTCAGGGTGAGCAAGGATGACACTTTCGAGGTGCTTGTTGATGATTCCAGCGTGGTGAAATTTACCTTTACAGGGGCAACCTTTGAGCCACAAGGCAAGGCCAAAGTCCGGTCAAAACGATAAAAGGAGGGCGGCGTGATGCTGGAAGAAGTTTTGCAGAGCCTGAACAACTGGTTTCTGGTGCCTGACGGCATCCACACCGGAGAGTTCACGGTGCAGGACGGGCGGCTCACGCTGCCCTTTCTGCAAACAGGACAGTATTTCCGGGTGGTGGGGTCTGTCTTTAATGACGGGCTTCACCAATACCCGGCCACAGACATGACCGGCGAGACGTTCACTGGCGCTGTATGGGCGCTGGCGGTCCCAAAGGCTGTTATTACTCTAAGCGAGGAAATAGCGGCCTGGAACGAAAAGAACGGAACCCCAGGGCCGTACACGTCGGAATCGTTTGGTGGCTACTCCTACAGCAAGGCCACCAACGCCAGCGGTGTAGTCGTTGGCTGGCAGGATGTATTTAAAAGCCGGCTGAACGCATGGCGGAGGATTGGAGGGATTATATGAGCTTGTTAGACGATTTTGCCCATTCATGCGTGCTGATGGAAAAAAAGCGCGTGCCAGACGGTGCAGGCGGGTACATCGTGGAGTGGACAGAGGGCGCGGAGTTTACCAACTATCAGGCGCTGGACACCTCTATGGAGGCCCGGAGAGCGGAAAAGGAGGGCGTGACAAGCCTCTACTCCGCGCTGGTGGACAAGGCCGTGCCCATTGAGTACAACGACGTATTCAAGGACAAGACCACCGGGGAGACGTACCGCGTGACCTCCAACCCAGAGGATAAGCAGGCCCCTCGTTCCTCCACGCTGCCGCTAAAATACTTCACTGCGGAGAGGTGGACGCTAACCACATGATAGTGAATGTTCTCGGAACAGAATACACCATCGAAATCAAGAAGTACGCCGAAGATGAAGCATTTGAGCGGCGCAGCATTGATGGGTATTGTGATTGGCTAACAAAGAAAATTGTGGTTTGCGATATGTCCACGTACAAAGGATGGGAGCATGAGACAAAAGAAACCATTTCCGCCTCTGAGAAAAAAACGCTCCGCCATGAAATAGTCCATGCGTTCTTTGATGAAAGTGGGCTTGAAAGCAACACATTTTCTGTTGATGGGCCGTGGGCCACTAATGAGGAAATGGTGGATTGGATAGCAGTACAGGGTCCGAAAATCTATAAGGCATGGCAGGAGGCAGGGGCAGTATGACAAAAAATAAAGCTCTGTATGCCTGGTTCAATGAGTTTATGCCGTTTTACCGGGCCAGCTCTGTGACTGACGACGTGTTAATGCCCTACGGCACCTACGAGTACACCGATGGGGCTTTTGACTCCGGGGAGATTGGCCTGACCATCAACCTGTGGTTCCGCACAGAGAGCGAGGCAATCCCAGACGAAAAGGCGCAGGAATTGTCCAAGCGCATTGGTTACGGCGGCGTGTACATCCCCTGTGACGAAGGATATATTTGGCTGAAACGGGGCTCTCCATGGTGCCAGAGCCTCACATATGAGGAAGATCCCGCAATTAAACGAAGATACATAAATATTACTGCTGAATATCTGACATTCAGCTAGAAAGGAGGCCCACATGGGCAAATTTACTGTAATCCCGCAAAGCACATTCGAGGAAATGCAGCTTGACGCGGGCGTGATTTTGAAGAAATTCACCCCAGCGACACCGACGGCTCCGGCAGATGAAGATATTGTATGCCCGACCACCGGCGGCATCAATATTTCCTGTGTTCCTACTTACTCCGACTTGGGGGAGGATGTGGACAATTGCCCCACCAACACCAAAGAATTGAAGCATCTGGACGGTTGGGAGTGCAAAGTGTCGTTCACCTCCCTGGGTACATCCACGGCTAGTATCAAGCTGGCCCTGGGCGCCGCAGACATTGGAAGCCCGGATACCGAAAAAATTACCCCAAGACGTGATCTGAAACAAACGGACTTCTCAGACTTGTGGTGGGTGGGCGACCGGGCAGATGGCGGAATGGTGGCCGTGTGCCTGAAAAACGCTCTTTCTACTGGCGGATTTACACTCCAGACCACCAAGAACGGCAAAGGACAGGTATCTGTGGAGCTGACCGGCCATGTTTCTATTGATGCGCAGGACACCATGCCAATGGAGTTCTATAGCGCCGCCCCTTCGGAGGATTGATGCCATGAAACTATCTGAACTGACCACCGAGCAGGCAGCGGATGTACTGTGCGAACTAACGCCCTATATCGCAAATATCACCGGTGATAAGGCCCTGCTGGACGAACTGTCGAAGAAGTTTGACAGCAAGGGGAAGAGTGTAGCGGAAATGTATACCTATTCCGCAAAGAAATGCGCAGCTCTGGCCCCTGTCCTACTGAAAGACCATCGGGCGGATGTGTTTGGCATCTTGGCTATCCTGAACGAGACTACGGCGGAAGCGATTGCGGAGCAGAAGATTATAACGACGATTAAACAGGTGGTCGAACTGTTTCAAGACAAGGAACTTCTAGATTTTTTCGGATCGTTTGGGCAGGAGGACGAGAGAGAGTAATCCTTGCGCTGCTTTCTGTGCGCGGCATGAGGGCGCGGGCCATGTTGGATGTGCTCCCGGTCGTTATCAAAGAGCGGCAAAGAGCGGAACTGTATCAGACCTATGTGGCGGACTGCCTGCAAAACATCTCCCGAAATGTTGCCCCCATCGGGCGAGGTGAGTACATTGGCAAGCGGTGGGCGGATGTCTCTGACCCAAAACCAGAAGAAAACCGAGCACCAGAAGAAATCATTGCTCACATGAAAAATAAAATCGCCTCTGTCTAAGTGGTGACAGGGAATGGCTAAGTGGTGCCGTGAGAGGAGGCAGCACCTATTAACTTATTTGATCTATTCGCAAAAATCAGCCTGGATACCAGCGACTATGAAAAGGGTCTGGACGACGCCAGCGGGAAAACGTCGTCCTTTGCGGATAAGCTGAAAAATGGCCTTGCAACAGCGGCAAAGGTTGGAGCGGCCGCTTTGACTGCTGCTGCATCTGGTGTTGCATTTCTTACAAAAAGTTCGCTTGAACAATACGCTGAATATGAGCAGCTTGTGGGTGGCGTTGAGACGCTGTTTAAGCAGTCGGCTGATATTGTTCAGCAGTACGCCGATAACGCCTACAAAACGGCAGGCATGTCGGCAAATGAGTACATGGACACCGTGACTAGCTTTTCCGCCTCACTCCTGCAAGGTTTAGGTGGTGATACCGCAAAGGCGGCGGAGGTGGCGAACCAGGCCATCACTGACATGTCCGACAACGCTAACAAGATGGGCACAAGCATGCAGATGATCCAGAACGCCTATCAAGGGTTTGCCAAGCAGAACTATACCATGTTGGATAACCTAAAGTTAGGCTATGGTGGTACTCAGGAAGAGATGGCCCGGCTTATTAACGATTCTGGGGTTTTGGGCGATGCGTTTGTCGCCACGGCCAACAATATCAATGAAGTGTCATTTGACAAAATCATTGAGGCCATCCATGTTGTGCAGACCAACATGGGGGTTACGGGCACCACAGCGGCGGAGGCGGCCAGCACCATTGAGGGCAGTGTTGCCTCGGCAAAATCGGCGTGGACAAACCTTATAACAGGCATTGCGGACGAAAACGCCGATCTTGATACACTGATCGGGAATTTTGTGACAAGCGCTGAGACAGTGGCGGGGAATGTTGTCCCTCGTATCACACAGATTTTGTCTGGTATGGGGACAGCTATTGAGCAATTGGCTCCCATTCTTGCGGCAGAGGTACCAACGCTCATTGCTTCCGTCCTCCCGTCCATCGTGAACGGCGGGGCGCAACTACTTGTTGGACTTGTGACAGGGCTCGTCAGTGCTCTTCCGCAACTGGTGGCAGCAGTTCCGGGGATTATTGATACGATGATCACAAGCATATCAGAGGCGCTTCCACAAATCCTAAATGTGGGAGTGCAGCTTCTTGATCAGTTGACCACCGGTATTGAGACGGGTCTGCCCGATATGGTGTCCCGCATTCCAGAAATCATCACACAATTTCTGAATTACATCACAGAGCAGCTCCCAACGGTTCTTGACAAGGGTGCGGAACTGCTGAACAATCTCGTGAACGGCATCCTCGGGGCCATACCGGAAATGACTGCGGCCCTACCGGAAATCATCACCGCCTTTGTCCAGTTCATCACGGACAACCTCCCGACGATTATTGAATCAGGAATCAACATCCTTTTAAACCTAGTTTCCGGCATCATCGGCGCAATTCCGGATCTTGTCGCATCCATCCCGCAAATCATCAGCGCAATAACGACGGGCATTGCCAGGGCGCTACCCAAAATCATCCAGTCCGGCGTTTCGCTGCTCCAGAAATTTATTGAAGGCATCCTTTCCAATATTCCCGCGCTGGTGGCCGCTCTTCCCCAGATCATCAGCGCCATTGTGGAGGGCATCGGGGCGCTGATTGGCGGCATTGTTGACGTGGGCAAGAGCATTGTGGAGGGGATCTGGAAGGGAATCCAGGAAATGGCTGGATGGATTTACGACAAGGTTACAGGGTTCTTTTCCGGCATTGTGGACGGTGTGAAGGACTTCCTTGGAATCCACTCTCCCTCTACGGTGTTTGCCGACATGGGCAAAAACATGGCTCTTGGTCTTGGACAGGGCTGGGACAATGAATATGACCGTATCCGCCGGGATATCGAGGATGGTATGGACTTCGGCACCGCAAGCGTGGACTTTGCGTCGTCCGGGTTGGGTGTGGCGTCCGCTGGTATGGTCAACGGAGTTTCAGCATCTGTGCAGGGAGCAGGGATGTCTGGAGGGAGTATTACAGTTAATCTAATGATGCCTGACGGCACCAAATTCGCCTCCTATCTGCTTGGCCCCCTGTCTAACTACGCAAAGGCAAACGGTACGCCAATTCTCCACCCAACGTAAGGCGGTGAAAACACGTGAATCAACTTGTATTGGATACCACAGGCACACCAGTTACCTTGCCGGAAAGCCAAAAGGGCGGCTATATCGCAGAGTTAAAACCGCTTTCCGTAGATGTGGAGATGGTCACCGGCAGGATTGTAAGAGAACTGCGCGGGAATGTATGGGTTTTGCGCTACCAATATGGATATTTCACGGATCAAATGAGGAACTCCGTGCTTTCCGCATGCGAAAAAGGGAGAGGACAGGCCATTACATGTTTGTTCCTTCCCCCGCACTCTGAACAGATGATCACATCAAAATTCATGATAACAGAGCTGACCTATCCAAAATTTATGTGGAGCCGTCAAGTTATGGGTGAAATTGTTGACGAAGATGGAGAGCCCATAGAAACCCTTGTTCCCGTCCCAATGTGGGGTGATTTCTCGGTAGAACTAAGGGAGGTGAAACCCAGTGATTAGTTCGACCACAGCGTATCAGGCAGCGATTGTGGGCGACACCAGACGGATCTATTTACAAGCAGTCATAGATATTATTGACCCGGATATTACCTATGGCACAGTATCCAGCTCCGGCATGGCTAACGTATGCAAGTCGGAGCAAATTCACGACAAGGAGATGGAGATTGTTCCATACGCTACGCTTGAGGCTAACCGCTGGGCACTCAACGGGCAGTTCAAGCTGTTTCCACTCCATGGGGCCGATCATATCGGCTTCCTGGGGGATACCCTGTCCGGCGCGGATGGGGTGTTTTCCCCAGCGGTGTGGGTAGAGGAGCATTTTTCCAATGTCTCCATCCTTCAGGCGTGCTCCATCTACTTCCCATCAGCGGATTGGGACGGAGTGCCCGCCGACTTTACTGTGGAGGTCATGCAGGGCAGAACGGCCTACTACACCAAGACAGTGACCGGCAATACTGCGTCCAGCATTGCATTGGACGGATTCACCGTTAACAACCCGGACGCTATTCGGGTGACGGTGACCAAATGGTCGAAAGAAAACCGCCGTATACGGATACCTGAAATTATCCCGGGCCTGTATGAGAAGTGGACGGGAAATGAGATTGCCGTGTTTTCTCTTAAGCACCAGGGGGACGTATCCTGTATGACACTACCGTATGGCACATGTACCATCAAAATGGACAACCTGAGCCGCCGCTTTGAGCCGCGAAGCAAAAACGGCGTATTCCAGTCCATCGAAGAGCGCCAGGGCATCCCGGTTTCCATAGGAGTACGGCTTTCGGACGACACGGTAGAGTACAAGCCAGCCGGCGTGTTTTATCAGTACTCAGGCGGCTGGAAAACCGGAGACAACGGCCTGACCATGCAGTGGGATCTGGTCGATATTGTTGGCCTTTTAGCTGATCGTGAGTTTATCCCGCCGCCCATCCTGCCTACCACGCTGTCTGGCTGGATTGCCGCCCTGGTGGCCCAGATGGGAGAAAATTTCGCGGGCATGTACGCGGTAGACCCAAACTACGCAAGCGCGGAGGCAAGCGTCCGCGCGGCTGACGATTTGGTTGGTATGACATGCGGGGATATTTTGAGATATGTCTGCATGGCGACGGGCACGTGGCCCAGGGCGGACGCAGAGACCGGATACCTGACCGCTGAACCCATGTGGAACCAGGGGAGTAAAATCACCCTGGACAACCTAGTTGATTATCCGACCATGAAAGCCAACACCGATATTGCCGCCTTGTTTTTTACGCTGAACGATGGGAATGACACCCAGTATGTGGTATCCGGAAACTCCACTGCCTCAAACGAGACAAAATCCATACAAAATCCGTTTATTAAGACGCAATCCCAGGCGCTGACTGCTGCGCGGGCAATCCTGTCCACCTACGGTGGGAACAAACTAGAGATTGTAGGCCGTGGAGACCCGGCCTCTGAAATTGGGGATGTGGATACGGTCTGGTTGAATGAGAGCACTGCAACCACGGGCCGCAGAATACAGCAGGACTTATCTCTCCAGGATGGAGTCCTCCGCAATTGCTCTAGTGTGCTGCTCCAGGCTGATGGAATCTTTCTTTATGATGGCATGGAGGTGATCACCTCCAGCGGCGTGTGGACAGCACCAGCCGGGGCCACACAGCTACGGATTATCCTGGTAGGCAAGGGGGAGGACGGAGGCCATGGAGAGCCTGGCACCATGGGCAGGCAGGAATCGGAAGACGGATATGGATATAGTGAGCGTGGTGAATACGGCGCAGATGGTTCGGACGGCGCGGGGGGGAAGGTGTGGACAGCTACCATCGACATCAATCCACAACAGTCATTTGAGGTGTCTTTTGATGGTTTTAATACCATTTTTGGCCCTTACTCTAGCGCAAACGGTAATACATACCCACAGGGTTACTCTGATGTAGCCAGCGGCGAATCGTACGCCCGCACCGGCGTAGCATCACCTAAGCCAGGAAGCGGAGATGGCGGAGCCGGAGGAAAGGGCGGAGCTCCAGGCTATGGCGTGTATAAACATTACACGTGGGCGGGCGGTGGCTCTACCACGTTTAAGGTGCTCGTCGAGCCAGAGCCCGGGAAACCCGGAGCGGCAGGGGCACAGGGCTGTGCTGTTATCTATTGGGACAAGGAGGGGTGAGTATGTCCGAAACATGGACGCCTCTGGTTATTTCGGCCAGTTTTGCACCCAACCCCGTATCAGTCGGGCTGCCCACTGTCCTGTCTGTCGTCGTCATCGACGCCCAGGGCGGAGAGCGGGAGGATCTCTGGTACAGCGGCGAACTCCAGGCGGGGGAGGTGTAGTGCGTGGCGATTACCCAGGTGCGGGCGCAGTTCAATGGTCAGTGGTACACGCTGACCTATAATGAAGACGCCAGAGCCTATCAGACGGCTATCACGCCGGACACATTCTCCGGCGGTCAGCCGGATGGGTATTACGACGTAACGGTAGAGGCTACCAACGACAGCGGCGTGGTGGTGACTACAGACGGGGACAATCTGCCGGGCCTCCGGTTGGTGGTGCGGGAGACCATCCCGCCCATCCTGACCCTGGTATCCCCGGAGGCGGGCTATGTGACCACTAACACGCCTGCGGTGACGTGGACCGCCCAGGACAACGATGGCGGCTCCGGTATCGACCCGGACAGCGCCATAGTGAAGCTGGACGGGAAGGCAGTTCCGGCGGAGCAGGTGTCCGTCACGGCGGGCGCAGGCGGGACGTATACCATCACCTATACGCCAGGGGCTGCTCTGGAGGAGGGGCCGCACACCGTCCAGGCGGGCATCAGCGACAACGATGGGAACGCAGCTACGATGGAGGCAAACTACATTGTAGATACCGTACCGCCTGTGCTGTCCGCGTTGCTGTCCTTCGAGGAGGTGGTGGTGGATGCCTATACGGTTACCATCACGGGGCAGAGCAACGATGCCACCGCTCCTCCGGTGACCATGACAGTGATGGACAACGGGGCGGCAGCGGGGGCTCCGGAGGTGGGGCCGGATGGACGATTTTCCTTTCTCCTGAACCTGGAGGTGGGTGAGAACCACGTCACGGTCACTGCAACGGACGGGGCGGGGCTGACTACCACGGCCCGCTATTACATCATCCGTATGGTCACCGACCGGACACAGGCCGATGTGGACGCCCTGAACGACCGTGGGACATACAACGCCTCTGATCTCAACCGGGTCAATACGGCCATGGATTATCTGAACGGATGGCTTTCGGATGCGGGATACGTCACTGGATATGCCGGCCAGGGTATTGCCTGGGCTATAGATGACATCCCGCTACAGGCACAGATGGCGGACTACCTGTCCAACGTTGGGGCGATCGGTGGCACGTTCTCCCTTGCCAACGCCCCAGCGCTCCCGGCCTCGATGGAGCTTCTGACCCATGAAGGGGCCAATCACATTGAGCGGGTTTTGGTGCTGACGGACCAGATCCGCGCTCGTTTGAAGCGGTCGCCATTTATGAGCGGCGAAATATTTTGTGGTGAGGTGTAACAATGCAAGATGGAATTATTGCTGGAAACGGAAACAGCCGGTATTTGAAAACGGTGGCGGCAGCGCTTTCCCTGTATCCTACCTATGAGGATTTTATCACGGCGCTGATCGCTGGGACATTTCCTATTGACCTGAACGGGATCAATGAGGCAGGGTGGTCGCAGAAGGGGACACCCCTGAACAAATTTACCTTGGTAAGTGACACCACAGAAACCAAGATATGGGGTTCATCCGGGAACCATACAGTTGACCAGGTGTTCAGTAAGATACTTGGCTCAATCGGATATTATCTGATAAAGGAGTACACATCGCCGGGGAACTACACCTATACGTTCGACCGCAAACATGCAGATATTTTTGTGGTTGTGGTTGGCGCTGGCGGCGGCGGCGGTTCGCGTGGCGACAAAGGTGGTGGAGGCGGCGGCGGCGGAGCTGCGGCGTACTATCACATTTTGGACAGCGATAGCATCGAAAATAAAAATATTGTTATCGGGACAGGCGGTGCCGGGGCGAATGCATCAGTCGGAGACGGGGTTGAGAAGAGTGGAGGAAACGGAGGGACCAGCAGCGCTTTTGGGATTATAGCGCCTGGCGGGAACGGAGGTAATGGTAACGGTAGTGGCACGGGTGGAGGCGAACATCCTTGGACAGGCGGTAGCGGAGGCGATGGGGGCTACAATACCGGGAAACCGGGTGAGGCCGGTCCTAATCTTGATATTTTGGGGTTTAAATTTTTCTGCGGAGGCGGCGGAGGCGGCGGGGATGAAGCCCTTAATGACCCTCCTACATTAGGAGGGGCCGGAGGCGCTGGTGGGGGCGGTGCTGGAGGTGCGGGAGCTACCGGCCAGACCAATGCAACAAATGGTACTGATGGAACCCGCGGCGGTGGCGGAGGAGGTGCTGGAGCGGGATGGACTTTCCGCTCCAGCGAGAATAAACCCAGCGGTAATGGCGGTAAAGGTGGCGATGGATATGTGGCGATTTACGCAAGAGGTATTTCTTGATGAAAACAGTCTATTTAAATGAGGATAACACTGTCCGCGAAATCATCCCGGAATATGCACTTCCGCCGGAGAAGTGGTATAGCGAGGCATTTGCACGGCGCTGTGTAGAGGTACAGGACGATGTAGAGCAGGGGTGGCTCTACAACCCCGAAACGGGACAGGCCGCCCCGGACACAAGACCGTCGGGGCCGGAATCGCCCTCGGCAGAGGACATTACTCTGGAGATGCTGGCCGACCATGAGGAGCGGCTTTGCATGTTGGAAATCACCACTAATACTGTCTAAGAAAGAGGGGAAGGACATGAACACGGTATTTAATCTCTGCAAGCTGCTTATTGACCGGGGCCGCACCGACGGCCTACAGGACAAGATGGATGTCTATCTCGCCGCCGACCGACTCACCCCCGAGGAGTACCAAGAGCTGGCCGCTCAACTGACCAAATAGAAAGCCGCCCTGTCTGGGCGGCAGAGGTCAATCCTTTGGAGCAAAGCGGGAGGGGGCTTCCAGTGGCTTCCCGGTGCGCCAATCGCGGTTTGGGTCGTGAGCGGCCCAAGCCTCCGCGCCGCACTTTTCGCACTTTTGGCCTTCCCACAGCCACTCGCGCTGACCGTTGACCCATGTGGATGGGCACACAGCTCCGCACTTGGAGCAGATTACAACGATATTCATAAGGCACCTCCACCATCACGTAAGAGAAAACCGCGGCGGCCCTGATCACAGATCCTTTGGGAGGTAAATCTATGGTCAAGAGGGATAAAGGGCCACCACGGCTGAAAAAAGTATACCACAAAACAAAAATGAAAGGAAGTACCACAATGAAAACCATCAACTGGAACGAGCTCACCCCCGCCTGCTACGCGATCGCCAATGCCAACGATGTGGATGTGGGTGTAGGCGGCAGCATGGTACAGAACAACATCCGCCACGGCAGGGCGGTGGACATCGGCGCGGAAAATCTGCCTGTAGCTTTCCGGCCTGACTGGGATGCCCTAGGAGCTAATGTAGATCTGGCCGCAGAGAACGACGAATTTAACGCCTGGATCAGAAAGCGCCAGAATAACGTCAAGTCCCTGGCCGCCCTGTGGAACGCAAATGACTATCAGGGCATGGTTGAGCTGATGGAGAACGCCGCCGACCCCGGCCCCATCAACGGCGAGAAGCCCAGCGACCATGAGTAAGCTCATTACATACATCCCGCTCTCGTCCGTGGAGCGGATTGAGCTGAGAGTCACCAACTGCCGCAAGACGCTCTCTCAGGTCAAGGCTGAAACAAAGGCCCATTACGTGCTCAATGGCGGCATGTGGAACCCAGACGGCTCGGCCTGCCCGCTGCTCAAGGTGGGCGGGGTAATGCGCTCCGGCACGCCCTGGAGGGCGATGGGCTACGCCTGGGATAAGGGCCCCGACATCCACATGACCTCCGAGTACGAGGGAGCGGATAACTTTATCGCGGTGACCGCCCTCGTTACCTCCGGTAAGCCGGTGGATAAGCCCTCCTACGGATCAGCCCAGGGAGACAAGAGGGGGCGGAGCGCTATCGGCCTGCGCGGTGGCAGTCTGGCCCTCTACTGCTCATCGGATGGCACCGACGCAGCAACGCCGGAGGCGCTGCGGGACGAGCTGGCCGGGCTGGGCTGGGCCTCCGCCGTTATGCTGGATGGGGGTGGCTCCAGCCAGTGTGACTTTGGCGGAGAGCGCATCACCGCCAGCCGCAAGGTGCATAACTGGATTTGCGTGTATCTCAAGCAGGCGGAGCAGACACCGCCGGAAGAGGAGGACAAGCCTATGAGCAAGCACACTGTATGCCTTGACCCCGGACACGGGCCGGGCAACGTCAACGGTTCCCCGGACGGCACCTACAAAGAGTGGGAGTTTACGTGGGACATGGCCCAGCGTATCAAACCGCTGCTGGAGGCCCAGGGGGTGGGCGTGGTGCTCACCAAGACAACGGACAACTACCCCAGCCTGACGGAGCGGGCCAACATCAGCAATAAGGCGCAGCCGGATTGCTTTGTGAGCATCCACACCAACGCCGCCGGGGAGGGAGGCTGGTCAAGCGCGTCCGGGCTGGAGATCTACACCAGCGCCGGGCCCATGACGGCCCAGCGCAATGTGCTGGCCTCCAAGCTGGTCAACGCCTTCCACGCCGCCGGGGTGTCCCTGCGGAGTAAACCTATCAAGCACAAGCTGTATACTGTGCTCGCCAAGACCGACGCCCCCGCTTGCCTGATTGAGTACGGCTTCCATACCAATAAGACCGACGTGGAGTATCTCAAAGATACCAAGTACCGGGACAAACTGGCCGAGGCCACCGCAAAGGGCATCTGTGAGTTCCTGGGCGTAGCGTGGCAAGGCGAAACGGGAGCGGACAGCGCGGAGGACACCCCGGACGTTTGGGCCGCTGAGGCGTGGGAAAAGGCCAGAGACAATGGCGTACTGGACGGCACCCGGCCCCGCGATAATATGACCCGGCAGGAGCTGTCCGTCGTGTTGGATCGGCTGAATCTGATTTGATGGAGGTACATATCATGGACATTTCTTCTTTGGGTATCACCGGAGTGGCGGTTATCACTGTGATCTGCTTTCTGGTCGGCCAGGTGGTCAAGGCCACTGGACTGGACAATAAGTGGATTCCCATCATCTGCGGCGTATTTGGCGCGGCGCTGGGTATTCTCGGCATGTTTATTATGCCCGAGTTCCCGGCCAGCGATTACCTTACTGCCGCCGCTGTCGGCATTGTGAGCGGACTTGCGGCCACTGGTATCAATCAGGTTTATAAGCAGTTGACTAAGGAGGGCTGATGCCCATGGAGTGGGTAGGCCCACTGATTTCCGGGGCGGCGGTCGTCCTGGTGGCAATCATCGAGGCGGTCGCCGCCCGCGAAAGAAAGCGCGTCAAAACGGACAACCAGAAGATCGACGCCATCATACACGGTGTGCGGACTCTGCTGAGACGCGCGCTCATCGCGGAGCACAATCACTATTCCGAGAAAGGGTATATCCCTATCTACGGGCTGGAAAACGTGCTGGACATGTACAAGGCATATAATGCCCTGGACGGAAATGGCACAGCGGCAAAACTGGTCGAGGCCCTGAAACAACTGCCAACGGAGCCGCCGGAGGTCGAAAGGACGTGACTGAATGAGCGCAAAGGTGAATCTGCCGGAACCGTTAAATAAACTTTTGCGCTCTCAACTGGAAACCGCTATTTATGAATCTGCCCTCCACCGCGATGATGAATTGATTGCCCGGAGACGAATTATTGACAAGTGGGGACAGATTGATGTAGCAGCAGAACTTGGGTGGTATCGTGGAGCGGTAGCTGCTCATGAGAAGCACATATTTGAGCGAGTGTCCGAAGTTGCTAGACAGCTCTACACAAATCAAGCATAAATCGTGCATAACCCCGACTGGAACCGAACCCAGCCGGGGTTATTTTATGCGACAATATAGGCAAGGAGGACGTGAGGATACAGGGTTGGTACACGTCGCCGCCCTCCTCACGGACTCCTTATTTTATGGACAAGGACGTGTTGGATATGACTCTAATCGAGAGAATGGTAGCCGCTGGCATGTCCCGCGATTGTGCCGCCGAAACAGCGATGTGGTACATGGCACAGGGAGATGACGAGGGGCTGGAGGACTATGTAGCCAGCCTGGAGGAAAAATATGGCATACATACAGCACAATGAGAATCCAGACGGACGCAACGTGGGAGACTGCACCATTCGGGCGATTGCAAAGGCCCTCGCACAGAGCTGGGAGGAGACCTATGTGGGCGTCGCCATCCAGGGCTACATGATGCGGGATATGCCGTCGGCCAACCATGTGTGGGGAGCCTACCTGCGCAGCCGTTGCTTTGACCGGGACATGATACCCAACTCCTGCCCGGACTGCTACACGGTGGCTGACTTTGCCGCGGAGCACCCAGAAGGCACCTATATTCTGGCCCTGTCCGGGCATGTGGTGTGCGTACAAAACGGAGATTGGATCGATACCTGGGACAGCGGCGGGGAAATACCGCTCTACTACTGGCACAAGGAGGCGTAACCCATGAGCTACCCTTACTATGGATACCAGCAGCCGCAATATTACCAGCCGCCCATGCCGGATCAGCTTGCACAGCTCCGTGGGGCACAGTTTCAGCCCATGCCCCAGCAGATGCCGCAGGCACAGCCCCAGCAGGCGCAGGCCAGCGGCCAGAGCATGGTATGGGTGAGCGGTGAGGCGGAGGCAATGGCCTATCTGGTGGCCCCTAACAGCGCCGTGGCGCTTTGGGACAGCAACTCACCCACCATCTATCTCAAGCAGGCGGATGCCAGCGGGAAACCGTCCATCAAGGTATATGACCTCGTAGAGCGCACCAGCGGGGCCAGAACAGCGCAAGCCCCCCAGGGCGTGGAGTTTGCCACAAAGGCCGATCTGGAGGCTCTGGCGGCCCGTGTGGACGCGCTGGCAGCCCCGAAAACAACTGCAAAGAAGAACGCGAAGGAGGATGCAGAATGAATCCCTTTTTCGGAGTCATGGGCGGCGGTGGCCGCCCCAACATGATGCAGCAGTTCCAACAGTTTATGCAGCAGATGAAGGGCAAAGACCCCAATGCTATCATCAATGAAATGGTCTCAAGCGGAAAAATCTCGCAGGAACAATTAAACCACGTCCAACAGCAGGCCCAGCAGATGTCGGGCATGTTTGACGGGATGCGGGGAATGTTCGGCAAGTGATCAAAATCCCGGCCGGGTTTTGAAAATAAAAACAAAGGAGAATTTACATGAGTCTTTCTTCTGACGGCGGCACCGTTATGACGATGCCGGTTCAGCCTGCCTATCAGGGCGGCAACGGCGGTTTTGGATGGGGCGGGGACTGGTCCAGTTGGATCATCCTGTTCCTCATCTTCGGCCTGTTCGGCGGTTGGGGCGGCTATGGCGGCTTCGGCGGTGGGAACGGCGTGAACGGCCCCGGCTTCCAGGGGTACGCTACCCGTGCCGATATCAACGAGGGCTTTGCCCTGAACGGCCTTCAGAACGGCCAGACCTCCATCCGGGACGCCGTGACCAGCGGATTCCACGGTGTGGACACCGCAGTGTGTAACCTGGGCTATCAGACTCAGGCGGGCTTCAATGCCTTGGGCGCTCAGTTGGCCTCCTGCTGCTGCGACACCCGGGAGGCGATTCAGGGGGTGCGGTACGACCTCGCCACCACCGCCTGCGCTACGCAGAACACCATCCAGAACACCACTCGGGACATCATCGACAACGCCAACGCCAACTCCCGGGCAATCCTGGACTTCCTTACTCAGGATAAGATTGCTACTCTGACGGCCGAAAACCAGAGCCTGAAGTTCCAGGCTTCTCAGGCGGCGCAGAACGCTTTCTTTACCGCCAACCAGGAGGCCCAGACTGCTGAACTGATCCGCCGCATCAACCCCATGCCTGTGCCGGCCTATCAGGTCCCCAATCCCTACGCCGGCTGCGGGTGCTATAATACCTGCGGCTGCTAAAATCCAATACATCAACTTCCGAGGATTCCTTGGATGTTCGGCCCCGTGCCGATTTTGAACCATGCGGCGGGGCAATAGCCTCGCCGCTTATTTTAACCTAGTCGATTTCGACCACTTTAGAAAGGACTGATTTTATGGCTGAATTTACTGGCGTATTTGTTCAACAGGTGGCCGCCGGGCAGAATGTGGCCTTTACTGAGACTCCTGTCAGTGGCTCTAACTGCATTGTCCACCGGGAGGGCGCTGGGATTGTCACCCTCCGGGGGCAGACAAACCAGTGCCGCGCCCGCTACAAGGTCGTGTTTGGCGGGAACATTGCGATTCCCACCGGTGGGGCAGTGGGCCCGATTTCCCTGGCGATCGCCGTTGAAGGGGAGGCCCTGGGCAGCGCCACCGCTACGGTGACCCCCGCCGCAGTAGGCGATTTCTTTAATGTATTCGCTGCGGTATTTGTTGAAGTTCCGCGCGGCTGCTGCGTGACGGTGGCAGTACGCAACATCAGCACAGAAACGATTGAGGTCAGCAACGCGAACCTCATTGTTGAGCGAGTAGCCTGAAAGGAGAGGATACTATGAAAGCACTATATGACCTGAAGGATAAGCTCCAGGACGAACTGGACGAGATTGCCCGCAAGCCCGAAATGTCTGCCGGTGATCTGGAGACCGTCCACAAGCTCACTGACACCATCAAGAATATCGACAAAATCTGTGCACTGGAGGAGGACGGCGGGTACTCTGAGGCCGGAGACTATGAGGGTGGTGCTTATGGCCGTGGCTCCAGTTATGCAAACCGTGGCAAGCACTACGTCCGGGGCCATTACTCCAGAGATGGGCGCGGTGGTTATAGCCGTGACGGGCGCATGGGCGGATATAGCCGCCATGATGCCAAAAAAGCCATGATGGAGCAGGCCCGCGATATGATGGAGAGCGCGACCAGCGAGCATGAGCGTGAGGCTATTCGGCGGTTTATGTCTGAGCTGGAGCGAGACTGATAGGGGGTGCCCCCTTTGCTTGACCGCAAGGAGATAGATATTGAGATAGCTCGCCTGGAGTATGGGGAGAGCAGTTACCCAGCCTATGCAAAGTTAGCCAACCTCTACACCATCCGCGACCGCATGGATCGCCAGGAGCGCCAAATGCCCTATGAGGTATCCTACTCCGCTGCTCCGGCAGCCCCCGAGAATTCCTCGGTAGTTGGGGACTATGGAGACAGTGATTTCCTGCGGGCCGCCTCCGGTGTTGACCAGCACGACGCCTGGGCGATCATGGATGACCTGATGGACACGTTGCACACCGTCAATCCTCGCGTGTACGAGGGTGTAATGCGCAAAATACGGGCACTATAAATCTAGGCCCCCAAAAGAAGGGGGCCTAGACTTTTTTGCCCACTCGAAAAGACCTCAAAGGCGGCTCTTTGATTATATACATTAAAATTCAGTTCAACGATATTTAAATGGTCGGAAAATTTCCACCACCATTTCCACCGCCTTATGTTCCGTAATATGCTGTTTTTTGCTTTTATGATTATATGTTAGAGAAAAATAAAAATCCATGAAACCCTTGCGATATCAAGGATTCCATGGATTTCTTCTTTCGCCCTACAACCGGGCGTTTTGGTGGAGACGACAGAACTCGAATCAGTTTGTTTTTTAATCCTCTCGCCTTAGAG
>OHLL01000139.1_pt1 | contig 51533 bp, 49 predicted proteins | sample 1569031 | NCBI WGS metagenome assembly OHLL01 (sample SAMEA3879606, study PRJEB24766) | human gut metagenome | biome: human-associated habitat; feature: feces | place: USA | collected 1985/1987 | reverse complement strand
ATTGTTCTCCTTCTTACGCTGATACAATTCCGATTTTACAATTACACAAACTGAAAGTTTATTCACTCTCTATATCATCGATTATTTCTTTTGCTCGATATAAGATAGGTAATTCTCTATTTGCTACAAGTGTTCCTAATCGTGTATTCTTTCTATTTTCATATTCTCGAACTGCTTCTTCATAAGACAATTGCAATGTAGATAAATGAAAACTATCTATTTCATCCTGCGTTAAATTTTTTTCCCAAAATGATTTTACTTTACACAAGAAATAATTATTAATATTATGCCTATGAATCAGGTTATAATAATCACTTACAACTCCTATTTTAAAAACTATTTCTACTGATACACCTAATTCTTCTTTTAGTTCTCTTTGAATGGCAGTTTGTAACTCCTCGCCTACCTCAACTCCTCCGCCAGCAGTTTCAATTAATGTTGCTTTGCCAAAATCATCATCTCGCTCGGCTCTTACAAAATAGAATATTCCGTTTTCATCATATACAATTGCTCTAGCAATATTTCTATCATGGTCAATATAATCAAATTGCCATTGCGTATCCTGCAGTTCAATATATATTTCTTTATGCACCATATATTCCCCCTGATAATCGACATCAAAATTCAAATTTTACGGTCTATTAGACTTTTTATTTACAGTTGTACTTTCGTTTCATTTCTCGTCTTGCCTTAATCTTTCCTAAAATCCCAGAAAGATACATTGCAAGGACTATTAACATACCACAATCTAACCCAAGACCTGCACTTGCTACTCTTTCATAGACACTTCCAGGTGTATCTAGTCCTGTAAATTCAATAATCACAAACGCAATCATTCCTATTATTGCAATAACCGTAAGTACAAATAACCTTCCTTTAATTTTTTGATTAATTGTCTCAGTATAATCAGATAATTTCAATACTGTTTCTTTTACTTCTTCTTTCATATTATCGCTTTTCCTTTCTCCATCAATGATTTCAGGTATACTAACACCATAAAAATCAGCCAAATCAGCCAACAAACTAATATCAGGCATATTAGAACCTGTTTCCCATCTAGAAACCGTTCGGCCTGAAACTTTTATCTTTTCGGCAAGCTGTTCCTGTGTAATATCCTTTTCTTTCCTAAGTTCTTTTAAGAAACGTCCAATCTTTTTCTGATTCATACTGTTTCCTCCTTTCATTGACAGAGTAATATTATTCTACTAAACATAACACGACACAAAGCGAGAAAATGCCGTATTTACGCTATTGGACAAACCTGTCTAGTATTATTTATATTGGCTTTAGCCCTAAAAACTTCGATTGATCTAAGTATTCTCAGTTACACCTTCTTGCCCTTCGGACAAGAAGTATCCCTCGCTCAAAGAGCTCGGTCAATACCGATTTTCCCATACATATACTGCCTTTATAGTATAAGAACTGTTATCATGTCTTTTTAAGCACTAAATTTTTAATCCTTCTCTTAAAGTAACCCCATACTTATCCAAAAGAAGTGCTTCAAGCTCTGCCCTTCCTTTTTTCCCTAAATTTCTTACCCTCAATAAATCACATCTGGAACAGAGAACCAATTATTTTAACGAATTTATTCCGGAACGCCTGAGTGCATTCTCGACTCTGACACTAAATCCTATCTCATGTAAGGGTACATCTTTCACCTTAAATAATTCATCAGATATCCCGCTAGTTAAAAATGCTTCCTGAATTTTAATAATTATATTCTTCTTTGCATTAATTATTTCCTCATTAACAATATCCTCTATCAGTGTATTAATATCCCGCTGCATTCATCTCTCCTTTTCTACTCTGCATATCTGTCTATCCAGTTTTCACCATCATAGGTTTCAATCTGATTCTCAAGCCTGTCAAGAAAATCAGATAAATACTTATTATCATCTTCTCCTCTTGCAAACCATACATTTGACTGTCCAAATCCGAATGCCACACCCTTTTTCTTTCTTGGCACTCTCCAGAATGTCTTTCGCCTTTGCGACCTTGGAAGCAAAACACAATCTTCCTTTATTGCAATTGCATTGTATAACTGGATATATTTTTCATCTGCTGCTGACTCATTATCTGACCTTTCATTATCTGAAGCTTCAGTATCAAACTCCAGCTTTTCGTATCGTCTGTAAACTGTCGCATGTTTATACCAGCCTACAACATATGTTTCCTTATCAAAAGAGTCCGGATATAATGCACAGTACACAACCAGCACATCATCAACTTCTGTATCATTTTTAAGATCACTGCAGCCCTCTATCTTTTCAATATTTAGCTGATTCCTTTTCCCGGCGCTGGTACTTTTCGTCTCCACAAATCCAAGACAATACTCACCTTCCGGGAATCCCTTTAGTTTTAAGAGTTCCGGCTTAAAATTATACTTTTCATGTGCATCTTTCGTATCCTTTACATATGAACCTCCGTTTTTTGGCTCATCTTTTCCCGGAACAATTCCCTTATAATAATCCATCCATGCAATGTTACAAAACAGTATTCTCAAAAAATAGCCCCCGTTTCCTATCCGTTTAGTTTATACATTATTGCTTCTGAAATATTATACCACATAAACAAATATTTTTTTCTTTTTTGTCGTAATTTGTCAATTAATGTCATTTCAAGTTCTGCTCTTCCTATTTTCATATTAACATAAAAAATAATAACAGTAATTCAAATAGAAACCTCCTGACATAAAAAATCAGCCATTTGATCCTTTTCAAATCCAAACGGCTGACACTCATTTTCTTTTTTATTTCATATATTTTTTAAATACACTTATAAACTTAACCGCCTTGTCTATCATCTCATTCATTAATTCACCATAATTTGAATGATCATCAAAATTAAGTCCATAAATCTTATGCATTATTCTTGAAGCCTTCTTATCATCCAGTCTGCGCCACTCCAATGGAAGATTAAGCTTTGCTTCTATTTCTTCCTTTTGCGATTCCAGAGAATCATATAATTCCTTATCATCATTTATGTACAATTCAACAACAACACAGCCTTCTTTATTTACCAGATTAAGAGCAACATGTCCAACACTAGTTCCAATGGCAATATCATACCAGTGATCCGTAGAAGCCTTTCTAATCTTAAATGGCTTTCCCCGCTCCACTATAACATCATTAAACTGCGTCCAGAATTCAAGTCTTTCAGACTGCGATTTATTAAGATCCGAAGAACCCGACTGATTTTTGGCATTTTTAATAAAGCCGTTAGGCTTTTCGACTACCTCAAACATAGGAGCCGGATTAGAATCGCCAATTTTGTATGCATGAACCTCAATAAGAAAGAAGTTAATATTTGTAGATGTATTATTATTAAGCCATTCTACAGCACTTCTGTGTTCTTCTCTCGCTTCCTTTACAATCCATACAATTACATTGGCATCAAGTCCTGACGCATATGTAATAATTTTCCCCAAATGGTCATGGTTTGAAGCTTCCAGCTGGTTTTCAATAATAACCTTTTCACCAGTAACCTCATCTTTTCCCACCAAGTCACATCTGTAAGCACCGACATATACTTCTGTCTCAACCTCTGTTAATGAAAGCCCAATGGCATCATTAAGTAGTTCCAGATTTTCTTTATCTGAAAGCCATTTAGAAAAATCATACTGCTCATGCTCCCAGAGCTTTCTTATATCAACTTCAACAAGTTTTCCCATTTTAGCAATTGCCATGATTTTTATGCCCCGCTTATTCATTATATATTAATGAATAGCAATGCTTCCCCCATTCTTTAAAATGCTTATTAAATTTAATTTGTTTCGCTAATTCGCATTACACAACTTTATAAAGTATATTCTTTATTATTATGCAATGCCAATTTATTTAAAATAAGCTATTTAGTCGGTTTTTATGCCTGTATCTCACCATCAAATATCATATTCCAGCTCATACGGATATCATACATCAGCCTTGTAAGTGCAATACTATCTTCCGGTGTATAAATATCACTGGCGCTGTTTCCTGATGCTATGCATCTGCCTGCTTCACGAATCTCATATTCAAATCCATTTATATCAACCGGGCACTCGATTGTTTCCGGTTCTTTACCCTCCACCTCAAGTATCAAGGTCTTTGCATGTTGGAAATCCGGCAAATATATACTTCCCTTTGTTCCCTCAATTCTGGCATTACGTTTCAATTCCTGTCCTATTGTCTGGACTGATTCTGCAATACATCCATCATTATATGTCAGTTTGAGACAACTGTAATCATCTGTTCCATTCTCATTAATATGTACTTTTGTGGTTTCTACATTCTGCGGATTACACCCTGTAACAATACGCAAAAATCCCAGATTGTAAATTCCTATATCCAACAGAGCACCTCCACCAAGTACAGAGTTAAATTTACGCTCTTTTCTGGCACCCGTTGCAACAAATCCATACTGACAGGAAATATGTTTAATTTCTCCTATTGTTCCCTGAAGCAGGATATTACGCAGACGATTATACAATGGCAGAAACCATATCCATAATCCCTCCATAATAAAAAGATGCTTATCCTTTGCCAGCCTGTACAGCTCCTGTGCCTGTTTCTCATTTATTGTAAATGGCTTTTCACAAAGTACATGCTTACCATGCTCAAGACAAAGTCTGCAATTCTCATAATGCAAGCTATTCGGTGTTGCTACATAAACAGCCTCAACATCCGGATCATTTACTAATGCTTCATAAGAATCATAATATCGTGGAATATCATACTCCCTGGCAAAAGCTTTTGCACTATCCATGTGCCGTGAGCCTACTGCTGCAAGCTGTTCATTTTCCTTACTCATCTGATTTATAGTTGATGCAAATTTTCTTGCAATATTACCTGTAGCCAGAATTCCCCATTTCATATCATTTTCCTCCTAATAACATAATTGCATTTCACATTCATATCTTGTTAATAATTATACACTATTTTACTACATACACCAACACAAAATAGCAAGTCAAATTTCATATTATTTACTGTCACAACTATCGTACGCTTCATTATTGTTATATAAAATTCTTATATTAATCAAAATTTTTCAACACAATCTAAAAAAAGCTGCCACACATCATTCTTAGTGCGGCAGCCCCTTTGTGGTAATAGGGTAATTAATAATTTATATTTCACATGCTACATCATATGCTGATTTAATAGCATGATCAATATTACTTGGACGTTCTCCAGCACAATCACCAATATAGTGAAGTGGAAGAGGACAATCAGAAAGCTCTGGAAGGTTCTTTCTTGCACCAACAGCCATTACAACAAAGTCTGAAGCAATTTCTTCTGTTGATGTATTGTCGTCTATTGTTTTTTCAACAACTACAGAATCATCTTTGATTTCTGATAATTTTGCAGATGTTACTATTTGAACATTATAATGCTCTAATTCCCTCATTAGAGTAGGTAAAATAGTGTTACTTTCTTCTTTTGCAATCTGATCCATCATTTCAATAATTGTAACCTTACATCCGCGTGAAGCCAGATATTCAGCGGTTTCAACACCTACAAGACCACCACCGATTACAGAAACATTACCGAATACGATTTCTTTCTTGGCAAGTACATCCCATGCACTTGCTACAGTTGGAAGATCTTTGCCAGGAACAGGGATTATTGCATTGTTTGCTCCTGTTGCCACAATTACTTCATCGAATGAATTATAATCTTGGGATGTGAATTCCTGACCAAGCCTGAATGTTACATCCAATTCAGGAAGTACATTTGTATAATAATTAATGCTTCTCATCATTTCTTCTTTTCTTGGAGGTACACTAGCAATAAGTAACTGACCACCAATCTGAAGTGATTTCTCAAAAATGGTTACACTATGACCTCTTAATGCAGCAACACGTGCAGCTTCAAGTCCAGCAATACCAGCACCAATAATTGCTATATTCTTTGTTGATGCTGCAGGAGTAATCTGACGAGATCCTTCGTAACCATTTTCAGCATTAAGTACACAACTTAAGAAAGCACGATTCTGAATATTATCTGTACATCCTTTATTACACATCATACATGTTCTGACATTACAGCAATGTCCATCTGCACATTTGTTTGCAAAGTCAGGGTCTGTGAGAAGAGAACGACCTAATCCAATAATATCAGCAGAACCATTTGTAATAACTGCTTCAGCAGCTTCTGGTGTAACGATACGGCCTACTACAGATACAGGAATAGATACAAGCTCTTTGATTTTTTTAGAATAAGAAACCATAAATCCGTATGGCTGTGTTCCCATGGCAGGGATTGTATCACCCATATTTCCAGTATGGTTAGCCTGTGCAACATGTAATGTGTCAACACCGCAAGCTTCTAATTCTTTAGCAAAAATGCAAGCTTCATCAAGTGGAAGACCACCTTTTCCTCTAAAACTATTTTCTCCAAGAGGAGTAACTATAGGAAGCTTGTAGTCGATAACCATGTCAGGTACAATTGTTTTTAATCTTTTTACGAGTGTTAATGCAAAACGTGTACGATTAGCCAGGTCACCGCCATATTCATCAGTTCTATGATTTAAAATAGGAGAGCAGAGAGAACCAACAAGACGGTCTCCATGTACTTCAATACAATCAACACCAGCTTCGTGTGCTAAGATAGCACAGTTTTCCATATGCTTTATTATTTCATCAAGTTCTTCTGCAGTTACTTCATTTACAAAGTGCTGCATATCATGGTGAAGTTTAGCTCTTGCTTCCTGCATTTTGCCCTGATGAAACATATCGTTTAAAGCTTTAACATTGTAGTCAGGATGGAATAACTGAATTCCAAGCTTTGCACCATTTTCATGACATGCGTCAGCAAGTTTTTTGAAGCTTTGAACCTGCTCAGGTGAATAAAGCTTTGGTGTAGGAGAGAATGTTGGAAGTGGTGCAACATCTCCAATTACTATATATCCGACACCGCCTTTTGCGAGACGCTCGTAAAAACGAAAACTTTGTTCTCCAATTGAACCATCTTTTTCCTCATATCCTGTTGTAAGTGGTGGGAACATAATACGGTTTTTAAACTCAATATTTCCAACTTTTATAGGCTCTAATAATTTCATTGTTCATACTTCCTTTCAAATTGAATATACTATTTAAGTGGTGTTAAAAACTCTAACATTAATTTGTCTAATTCTGCTCTTGCAAAAGCACTGGCAAAATTGTGGTTAGCGCCTTCAATTGTTTTATAATTGCATTTTCCATTGTAAAGTGACTCATATCTATGGCATGTTGCATCATCTACCAAATCATCTGCAGTTCCTCTTATAAGGAGGACTGGTCCGTTGTATCCTTCTGCTGACGAGAATGGCTCATAATTAAATAAATCATAATTAAAAGATGTTGGGAAAGTGAGTCCTTCAATATCGGCCTTGGTGATCCCCTTAGCTTCCATGGCTTCAGCACGATCCTTACATCCAAACCACATTCCAGCACCTGGACACATAAGCATGAGAGCATAAGGATTAACAATAGGAGCGGCAGTAGCAGCTGCGTATCCTCCCATACTCTGACCAGATAAGATAATCTTATCTGGATTGGCAAAATCTTGTGTTTTAGTCCAGTTTATAATATCCTCGATATCGTGTAGGATACCTGTAAAGGTCATGTCCTCGAATTCACCATCACTTTCACCATTTCCGTATAAATCAAAACGGACACTGGCAAATCCATGTTCAGCTAATAATCTGGCTGTGTGCGTATAAATACTTTTGTAACCGCTTTTATTCCCTGTAAAGCCATGTACATTTACAATAGCAGGAAATCTTGTGCCATCTTCTGGAATGTTAACTATTCCGCGTAAGATGTGTCCATCACGGTTTGTGATTTCTACTTGTTTTGTCAATTTAAAATACCTCAATTTCTAATTTTATTCTGCAGTTGTAGCATTTCGCTTGTCAGCTAAATCCTGTAACATTTCAGCTGTTTTCTCTTTTGTAAGAGGGTAGATAAATTTTAATACCAGAACAGCTAATAAATATCCTACAACATATAAACCTGTATATGTTTTCCAAAGATGTCCTGAGAATGCTTCATTCTGGACAGCTTCATTAACCTGGAATCCAGCAATTGCAAGTGCAAAACTACTCATACTTCCTGATACAGCATTAGCAAGTTTACGGAAGAATGTATATGCCGAATATACAATTCCTTCATTACGTTTTCCTGTCTGAAGTTCTTGATAATCAATTGCATCATTTACAAGTGCCCAAACTAATACTTGGAAACCACTTACTCCAAGATAGCAGATTCCGTTGATGATAATAAAGAGCATAGGATTTTCAAGTGGGAAGAAGAATAAAATAGCATAAACAACAACTGAGAAAGTTGCACTGTACATAATCCATTCTTTCTTTCCAAATTTATTAGCAACAAATTTTGTACCTACGAATGCAATAAGTGACCAGAGTACACTTAACATACCTGAAAATGCCATGATGGCAACATTTCCAAAATAATCGCGGAATAAATAAGTATTTAATCCGTTAACCATACCTGCTCCAACAATACCGATAAAGCTTGATAACATAACTCCGAGTAATGCTTTGTTTTTAGTAATATCTTTAATTACCTGGAAGTAGTTAAACTTTTCTTTTTTCTCAACAACTGGCTCTGTAATAATACGCTCTTTACACCAATGAGATGTAAACATAAGACAGATTAATCCAATAACTGCACAGATTGCTGACATAATAAGGAAATGGCTAGGTACTGGCTGGTTATCTTTATATAAGAATAATGGTCCAACAATAACGATAACTGTCATAAAAATTGTACCGCCAAGACTTCTGAAACGAGAAAGGTCAGTACGTTGGTTAACATCATCAGTCATTACACTTGAAAGACTACCAAATGGAACGTTGACACATGTGTACATAATTTCGTAAACAATATATGTAATGAACATATAAGCAATACGTGCACCATAAGCGAAATTGCTTACGTTAACAAATCCTAATATACAGAGTACTGCAGTTGGAAAAGCAAAGAATTTAATCCAAGGAATAAATTTTCCTTTTCCTTTGTTTTTGTGGCTATCAACAAGTGCACCAATTAAAGGGTCATTTATAGCATCCCAAAACTTTGTAACAAGCATAAGGATTCCTACGTGTACTGGATTAACTTTTAATACCAGTGTATAAAAAATAGCAAGATACATGGCACGGAACTGCTCAGTACAGCAACACCCCAAATCGCCAAGAGTGTAACCAATTTTGTCCTTCATGGAAAAAGGTCTTGTTTCTTTCATGATAATTTACCTCCAAACATTTATATTGTTTTAGTAGCTACAATCTTATTATATTGGGGTTATGCTGATATCCATATACAAATATTGCTTGCAAACTACGAAAAATTGATATATTGTATATTTTGACGAAATGAACAAAAAATATAATAGGAAAGTGTACAAAATAGACATATGAAAAAGCAAGGCTACAAAATGGAATATTTGAAAATATTGGATAGTGCCCAGCGAAGCTTTGGGCAAAAGGAGAGCTATACAATTGTATTTATAGCTGGTGGGATAGGGTATATGCACCAGGAGGACGATAATATTGTATGTACTATGGAGGATTTGATATTTATTAAGCCAGGTAATAAAGTAAAGCTTGAATATCGTAAAAATAAGTATCCTCTTGAAGTTTATGTTCTTTATATAGGTGGAGAACTTTTAAGGAAATTGTCAGATGAAGAAACAAGACTTGATGAAGCGTTTGATTTTGTTCCGTATCAAGTTAAGATTGTTCATTCTGAGACTGAATCGGCTATGCTTATAAAGAATATATCAAAAAAGCTCTATTCGATGAATAATGAGCCGCCTAAATTTGCCCACTCATTATACGAGAAAAGCCTATTAACTATGATTCTTGTACTTGCACTTCGCTCATCTGTTCAGGATGATGTACAGATCAAGACGAAGAAGAAAAAACACGTTGTAATGGATGATATTTTTATTTATATCAGAGAACATTTGACAGAAGATATCTCGTTGGAGCGCTTGGAAAATGAATTTTATATAAGCCGTTATCATATAGTAAGAGAGTTTAAAAAATTGACAGGTGAGACCCCTCATTCATACATTGTAAAGAGCAAACTTGATTTATGCCGCCATTATATAGAGCAGGGGAAAAGTATTCATGAGGTATATGAGCTTGGTGGATTTGGAGGGTATAATCATTTTTTTAGAGCATTTAAGAAAGAATATGGTGTTACTCCAATGCAATATTACAAAGATTTAAAGATTGACAGGAATGAAAAGTAATGATTGTGTTTGTAGAATAAAGCAAATAAGGGGCTGTCGCTTTAACGATGCGACAGCCACAGCATTTTTAAAATTTTCAATTTGATGTGAATACTGTTCATTCATAAGTGATGAATGAATCATAAAATCCGCAGTTGCAATATTATTTGCAATCGGAATATCAAACACCTGTGCAATTCTAAGAAGAGCTTTAACATCTACATACATCCAATCTGTCATTTTTATCTATCATGCAAAAAATTGATATACAGTTCTTGACTTGAATATTTTGTATGCTGGCAATATACAACTTGGAAATTCTGGATTATTACATGAATTAGGATAGAATTGAGTTTCAAAACATACACCGCTTCGCTTATTATATATAGCACCATCTTTTCCTATTTGACCATTTAAATAATTTCCTGTATAAACCTGTAATCCACATAAATCAGAATAAACATCCATCCTGATTCCACTGTCTGCCCCATACAGTTTTGCAACTTTTCTTGTCTTTCTGTCATTTGGAAATATATAATTATGATCATAACCACCTGCAATTTTTATCTGTGAATTATCTGCATCTATATCTTTTCCTATCTGCTTACTTTTACGAAAATCAAATGGTGTATCACTAATATCTATAATTTCTCCTGTCGGAATCATATCATTACCAAGCTCAAGCATCTGTCCCGAATATATTTCCATATAGTGTTTAAGGATTGTACCAGAATTATGCCCATCTAAATTAAAATAACTATGATTTGTAGGATTTACAACCGTAGTCATATCACTAAGCATTTCATAATCAATTATAAATTCATTTTTATCTGTGAGTGTATATCTGATTTTCTGCTCTAAATTTCCTGGAAATCCTTGCTCCATATTAGGACTATATCGTTCCATTTCCACAAACTCACATGCATCAGTCTTTCCATTTCTTACACTGTAAAGTTTATGATGTGATCTATTAAACCCACTGTGAAGATTATTTTGATTATCATTTTTATCCAACAGATACTTTATATCTTCTATTGTTACTTCTGCCCCTGCAATACGATTAGCATTTCTGCCTATATATGCACCAAAACCTGTATTCTGTTCATAATAATCCATCAGATTATCATAACCAAGTACAACATCTCGTTTTCTTCCATACTTATCAAGTACATAAATGGATAATACCAATGCTCCAAAATCAGATAATTCCACACTCATACCTTTATTGTTTACCAAGATATATCTATGTGCTTTTTTTCCTTCTTTCGTCACACCAAAAACTGTATTCCACATTTCAATTCACCTGTCCTTAAACGAAATGTATTGTAAATACTATAATACTGCTAATTCTTTATAGTACAGACAAAAACCGTTTAAATGCAGCAAATCCCTTTTCTGTGCGTTTATATACACCTGCACATTCCAGAACTTGCACAAAACAATCTGCAATTTCATTCTGAATAATACTCTCTATATTTTCTGTTGTAATATCATAAGAATCCAGCCATTCATCTACCCAGTCGGCATGAATTTTTATTTCCTCTATATCATGAATGTTTTTCCCTTCAATAATAGCTTTCGCAAGTATATCCATTTCTTTTTTCAACCTGGAAGGAAGTACTGCAAGCCCCATCACTTCTATCAATCCAATATTTTCTTTTTTAATGTGATGCAGTTTTTCCTCTGGATGATACACACCCCATGGCCTGTCCTCTGTCGTAATATTATTTCTGAGAACTAAGTCCATTTCATACAAATTTCCATTCATGCGTGCAATTGGCGTAATTGTATTATGTGGTACTCCATCTGTTTCGCTAAAAATAAATGCCTCTTCATCCGTATACCCACGCCACTTTTGCAAAATATAGTCAGACACTTTTGCAAGTCTTCCAATGCTGTTTCCCTGCAATCTTATGACTGACAGTGGCCACTTAACACATCCAGCTGTCACATCTTCAAATCCTGCAATCTCAAACATATACTCATATGGAGCTTCTGCCATAGCAAAAGTATATGCTCCACCTTGAAAATGATCATGGCTAAGAATTGAACCTCCTACTATCGGCAAATCCGCATTTGAACCTAGTGTATAATGTGGAAACTGTCTTACAAAATCCAATAGCTTTACAAAAACAGCTTCATCAATCTTCATCGGTGTATGTTTTGCATTAAACACAATACAGTGCTCGTTATAGTACACATAAGGCGAATACTGCATGTAATAATCTTGCCCATCTAGCTTTAGTGGAATAATTCTATGATTTTGCCTTGCCGGATGTGAGAGTGTTCCTGCATATCCCTCATTTTCTGCACATAACAAACATTTAGGATAATCATTCTTTGTTTGAGTTGCCGCTCTCGCTATGTCCCGTGGATCTTTTTCTGGTTTAGAAAGATTAATTGTAATATCTATCTTGCCATACTGTGTGTCTGCTTTCCATTTTTTATCTCTTGCAACTCTGTCCTTACGTATATAATTTGTATCCTGACTGAATTGATAATAGAAATCGGTTGCTTTTTTTGGATTTTTGACATATAAATCTGTAAATTTTGCTCTGACCACAGATGGTGCAGGTGTTAAAATCCCCATAATTTTAGTATCAAATAAATCCCTGTATACATTTGTATTTTCAGGTATAAATCCATGCTCCGCTGCATAATCAGTCATATCAGATAGAATTTCTGATAACTGTCTGATTGCTTTATCCGTCTGAGTATAACTGTCAAGTCTAAACAACTCTAAAAGTCTGTTAATCACATAAATTTTATCGTCTTCCTCAACCAATCCTTTTTCAATACCGTAACCTACTAATTCTGAAATAAGTTCATTCATGTTATACCTCCTAGTATCCGTCCGGATGATTTACATGCCATTTCCATGCTGTTGAAATAATCGTCTCAAGATCTGCATACTGCGATTTCCACCCAAGCACTTTCCTTGCTTTTTCACTGGATGTCATAACACTTTTATGCCACCATATTTTCTTATTCTCAAGTCTTTACAAGAATCTTTACCAAATATTTTATCCATTTCGTATTTGTAATTCTCCACATATTCATTCTTCACAAACGCCTGTATGGTTCCAGCAAAACCTCCTCCATGTACCCTGCATACACCATTTTGTCCCAAAAACATTTCGCTTACAAATAATGCCAAAGATACATTCTGATTTTTTATATCCTGATTTGAGTAAACATTCTGCAGATATTTAAAAGAGGAATTGCCTGACGCTTTCACATCATCCAGAAATGCTCCTATATTTCCTGCTTTCAATGCACTTACTTCTTTTTGTACTCTTTTATTTTCATAGATAAAATGCAATGCCCTAAGGACACATCTGTCTCCAAGTTTTTTTCTTAAATCAGTAATATTATCCAATACATCATTTATAGATATGCCGCACAACACTTCTTTTCCAAAATATTTTGCAACCAGTTTCATTTCCTTTGGAATTGCTGCATATTCGTCTGTTAAATCAGCATGTGAACCTTTTGTATCTGTAATACATAACCTATAACCATACTTTTCCATATCAAAATCAATTTTTTCTACATATGGGCATTCTGGGTTGGCAAAATCAATATGAACAAGATTACCAATTGAACTTGCCATCTGATCCATCAGACCACAAGGCTTTCCGAAATAAACATTTTCAGCATACTGTCCAATAATGGCTATCTCTGTTGCTGAAACTGTTCCACAATTATAAAGTCCTGATAAAATTGTCCCAATCAAAGTTTCAAATGCTGCTGAAGATGAAAGACCCGCTCCAATAAGCACATCACTTGTTATATATGCCTGAAAGCCTCCAACCGAATAATTTCTTTCAAGGAATCCAGATACCACACCTTTTATCAACGCCTTTGTTGTTTCCTTTTCTTTTTCCTTTACAGATACATCATCAAGCCGGATAATGATTTCATCATAGTTATCAGAAACCAATCTGATTACATTATCATCCGTCTTTTTTACAATCCCAATAGTATCAAGATTAACAGATGCTGCCAAAACCTCTCCATTCTGATGATCTGTATGGTTGCCGCCAATCTCAGTTCTTCCCGGAGCACTGAACAACTCCACATCTCCCAGCTTATAGCACTGCTCGAATTTCTTTATTGCATTGATATAGCGTTCTCTTTGATAATAAATTTTCGTCTCATCAGCATACACATCTAAAAGTCTCTCATCATATACGCCATCTATGAAACTTTGAATCAATATATCTGTCTGCATCTCAATCACCCCACTTAAATCAACATTTATCGGATAATATATAATAATGAATAATTTTTACCAGCCAATCATATCCAATTATACTTACTAATAAAAATTAATCCTATTGTTATTCTTTATTATCCGTAAAATCACCTTGCATTCTTGTTATACGTAATATACAAAAAATAGCCCAAAAAATCCATATCATAAATTGTACAGATTATGCACAAAACAATATTATTAGTCATCCCAGTTAAGCATAATTTTTATTTTCCTAATCCATTATGCTTTTCCATTCAAAGCCTATAATTCAGACAATTTATAACATTACATTAGTTTGTTTCATTTATGACTTGTTTTATTAAAGCAAATAGACATTATATGCATAAAATGATAAAATAACATTGTATATTTAATGATTTCCTATATTTGCAACAGTATATATGCATATTATTTTTTAATTACAAGTAAAGGGGGATTTATATGTATACCAATAACGCATACTTGAACAATTCCACTATTGACAGGAAAGATAAATCAAAGGAACTACTTATAACCATGTGTGGTACCTATAAGCTTTATACTAAGCAAAAACTTCCTACATGGCGTCCGCGTGGCAGACTGGATTTCCAATTACTTTTTATCGCATCTGGAAAAGCCCACTTCCACTTTAATAATGATTCAGATGAAACCATCGTTCATGCTGGTCATATGGTATTATACAGACCTAAAGAACCTCAAAAATATGAATATTATGCGAAAGACAATGTAGAAGTTTACTGGGTACATTTTACTGGGAATAATGTTACCAATCTTCTTCGTTCCTATGGATTAACTGATGACAAAAGAGTTTTCTACTGTGGTTCTGGATCTGAATATCAGATTCTGTTTCGTGAAATGATCAAAGAACTGCAGATGTGTCAGAATGGATATCCTGAAATGCTAGAAATGTATCTACGACAAATTTTTATAAGACTACATCGGCATTTTTTATCTTCTGTATCTCATGATAATACACATAAAGCTGATGAAATAGACAATGCTGTTTCATACTTTAGTGAACATTATAATGAGCAAATTAATATTGATAGCTATGCAGAGCAAAATAATATAAGTACAAGCTGGTTCATTCGTAATTTCCGCTTATATACTGGTATTACACCTAAACAATTTATTATGCGTAAAAGAATATACAATGCAGAAGCACTTCTGCAGAATCCTCAATATAACATTAACGAAATTGCCAGGATTGTGGGCTATGAAAACCCTCTGTATTTCAGCCGAATATTTCAAAAGTTAAAAGGTTTATCACCATCTGAATACAGAAAAAACATATAACTAAAAGCAGAGAATATAGGTTCTCTGCTTTTTCTGAACACATGTTAATACACAACATAAATTCCTTTCTATCTGCATAGAAAACAATTGTCTCAGCTAATGCTCATATTATTTTGTTCTGCATATAATATCAAATATTATTTATCATGTTCCATCCTTTTTCTATATTCTCTAGGTGTAATTTTATATCTATCCTTAAATACACGATTAAAAGTTCTTTGACTTTCAAATCCGCAATCAAGACATATGTTTGTTATAGAATCCATCGAGTTTTCAAGTTCTGCAACTGCATAATTTAACCGGACTCCATTCACATATTTACTAAAATTACAATGAAATGTCTTCGCAAACATTCTTGATAATACATATTTGCTTACACACAATTCATATGCCATTTTTTCAAGGCTGATGTTTTCTCTAAAATTTTTGGCTACATATTCCACCGCATTGTAAATCAGATCATCTCTTCCTACTACACTTTTATCAATCAGTGGCATTGTTGTAAAAACATGTGCTAAAATCATCTGTGCATATGCCTTTATCAGCATTGGATTGCCATCTTTTATTTCTGCCAAATATTTTATAGCATTTACTACATCCGGATGCACTTTTCTTTTTTTCACAACTGGATTTTCAGGACTGTAATTCTGAAGTTCTTTATAATATGAGGGAAATAGTTTTGGATCAAGATATAAATATATTACCTTATTCTTCTTTTTCCCAAAAACTTGATAATGATGTATTACATTAGGGAATATTATTGCAAAATCCCCTTCATCCATATGGAACAATTCAGTTCCCACTCCAAGCTCTACTTCTCCATCCGTTACATACACAACTTCTATTGCTTCATGCAGATGCGGCGGCACATGTACTGGTTCTTTCCACTCGGATAATAATCCCGTATTTTTATTTTCATATACCAATAACACTTACAAGCAACTCCTTTTATTTATAATCCCTGTTTCTCCACTACCCTTCTTGTTTTAATTATTCGACCAACCAAATCCACTGTAGGTCCCAATGTAATCACAATTAACATATGCTAAAGGAATAATCCTTATCATCTTCTGCACTAATATGATATTCCTCTTCTACATCAGTTCCCCAGCTGTCAATACCTCCAACACCTCTTACTGCACCATATACACATAAAACAGTTCTTCTTGCTGGTGGCAGTTCTTCATGATGGAGGGCATTTTCAATCTCCGATGCCGTATAAGGCAGACAAGAAAATGCAAAATTTTTGTCATTTTTTTCAATGCGTAAAATTTGAGATAAGCTGTCCGTCCTGCTGTTATCAAGTGTTGTATGTCTTGTAACTTCAAGCCACTCTGTATCCATTCTCATACCACATTCCTGTGGAACAAGATATTGTGTAAGACTCAGGTCATTAATCTCATAGATTCCTTCTTTGGCTCCTGCCTTTCTATCAGGATATGTTTCCCCAGACAGTCCCTTATATAAATATTTGTCTGCCAGGGTTGGCATAATAAACCTCATTCCAAATACAGGAAATTCTGGAAGTCCCTGTACCCCATTATAATGTACATCCACACGGATCTTTCCAGATACGTCAACCGTATAGCTTACAAGTACAGTTGTCGCTGGAGTTGTTATGGTCTCATATGTATATTTTACGACAATTTCATCAGCATAAACATCACAACCATAGCTATTATTATCAGGTGCATAAGGTTTTTGTTCCTTACCATCCATGATAACCTGAACTTCTTTACAGTCAATAAACATATCTGCTGAAAGCCAGCTACCGCTTTTAATGTGGAACCTGCTTCCTCTGTCATTATCTGTCAATGCTCTCCAGAAAGTAGGTTTAGGACAACGATACAGCCACTCGTAGCCATTTTTAACGATAGATTCCAATCCACCCTGTGCATAAGAAAAAATATAATCATATCCTTCTCCATGTACACCAAGTGTATAGTCACCATAGACAACTCTTAATTTATCTGTATAAGCCATAGTAGTACCTCACTTCCTGCATCGCTGGTTTTTCTTTCCTGTCAGCAAATACAATTCCATTTGCTGAGAATTCATAGTCTGCTGGTTTATCGTCAAAATCTCCGCCATATCGTAAAACATCTTTTCCTGTGACTGGATCCTTTACCATAATTGCCTGGTCAATATAGTCCCATATAAATCCACCATGATACATATCATATTTGTCAATCAGTTTCATATACGAGCCAAGTCCTCCCATGGAATTTCCCATATCATGCATGAATTCACATAAAATATATGGTTTCTTAGGACTGTTATTCAAATATTTCTCTACATCCTCTGGCTTCGCATACATTCTGGTCTCTAAATCAGAAATTGTATCCTCGTATGCCCTATTATAATAAGCACTCTCATAATGAACTAATCTTCCATCCTGCTTTTCAGCAAAATAAACATTCATTGCCTCTATGTTGTCACCTGCATATGATTCATTTCCTAATGACCAGAAAAGGATGGATGTATGATTTTTAAAAGTTTCAAAATTATTTTTTGCCCGATCAATTACGGCACCCTTCCACTGTGGAAAAGATCCTGGTACATTACATGATGGTTCAATTGCACCTAACTTCTGGAACGAACCATGGCTTTCCAAATTTGTTTCTGCCATTACGTAAATACCTGCATTGTCGCACATATAGTACCATGGTATCTGATCAGGATAGTGGCAAGTACGCACAGAATTAATATTATTCCTTAACAAACAGGATATATCTGCTTTCATATCTTCTATACCAATGCATCTTCCTGTTTTTGCATTCCACTCATGACGGTTTACACCTGTAATAATAAGGCGTTTTCCATTTAAATAAATTATTTTATCTATAATCTCTATTCGTCTAAAACCGATATCATAAGGGATTACCTCTGCCAAGGAACCATCCTCAGCTTTAAGTTCAACATAAGCATGATACAAATATGGGTTATGATTATCCCACAGTTTAACATTTTCTAAATCAACACATATCGTACCTTCTAAATAGTCATTATCTTTATTTAGCTGTATGGATTTCTCTAATAATACATTTTCTTCCCTGTCTTTTAAAATAAAGCCTGCAGTTACATTCTGACCATCAAGGGCGGATACTTTCATGTTTACAGTTATACTTCCACTTACATTGTCACGGTTTAATACTGGTTTGAACCAGACATCCTCCAAATGAACATCTGGTATTGCCTTCAAAGTAACATTTCTGAAAATTCCAAAGAATCTGAAAAAGTCTTGATCCTCTAAAAATGCTGCAGTACTCATCTTATGTACCTGTACTGCCAGTACATTCCCCTTTTCCCTAATATATGGTGTCAAATCAAACTCAGAAGGTGTGAAGCTGTCCTCGGCATAACCTATAAACTGGCCATTAAGCCAAAGATACATAGCTTCTTCTACTCCTTCAAAGCAGATATGGATTCTCTTTCCACACATGCTTTTTTGCAAATCAAAGTATTTTATATAAGAACCCACCGGATTGTACTCTGCCTCTGAAAACATTCCTTTTTCTGCTCCAGTTGCCTCCATACTATAGGCTCCTCTGTGGTACTCTTTTCCTTCCCATGGATACATAGTGTTGATATAACGGATTTTATCATATCCAGCCAGTTCAATATGTCCTGGAACCATAATTTTATCGAATCCTGATGTATCAAATGTATCCTTATAAAAATCAACAGGTCTTTCCATCACATTTTTGCTGTAAGCAAACTCCCATTGACCATTTAATGACTGTAATAATGGATTTTTTTCTTTTTTCATGTCAGAATAATCCAGATAATAGCAATGATCACTATGTGGTTCCAATTGATTTACTTTAAACACTTCTGGATTGTCCAGCCATTTCATATCAGCATTCATATTTTTCCTCACTTTCCATACAGCTCATAAAATAATATTTCAATTAAATCTGTCTTAATCCCCTGTTTCCGGCTGCGTTTTCGAATACACTGTCATAATATTCCATATCAACATTCCTCCAACGGTTTTTTAAGTTTTTCGTTTGCATCTTCAACATTCATTCTTGACATGATGAATGTAATTATTAATGACAATACCATAGGAATCCATAAATACATAATATGAAGCATATTTAAACAAGAGGCAGGCTGCACCGCTGCTTCCTTAACAAATCCACTTGCATCAAGCAGCCATCCACATAATGCAACTCCGATTCCTCCTCCGATTTTCGTACCAAAAGATGTGCATGAATACATAGTTCCATCAATGTGTTTATGCTTTGTAAGATAAGTATATTCTGAACAGCTTGCAATAACTGCTCCCATATCACCCTGCCACGGTGCCATTCCAAGTGCTGCAATCGCTGTAAATGTAAGCATAAGTGGAACACTTCCCATATAACCTGCAAAGATGACTCCGACACGTCCCACTGTTCCAAGAACATAGCCTGCAAAGTTCATTCGATATAAACCTTTCATTTTTTCCACCAGCATAGGAGTGATGCACATTGCGATAATAACAGGGATATTAATTGCCCATGAAAATACGGAATACAGATTTTCATTTTTCAAAATGTAAATCATATAATAAATGCCCATATTTAACATAGCTGAATAAATCTGCTGACAAATATAAGTTGCACAAATCATAAGATAATATTTATTAGAAAATAAAAGTTTTGCAGCCTCTATTAGTCCATACTTTTCTTCTGTGTGATCCTTCCCCGCTTTTAATTCTTCTTCTGGAAGCTCCTTAATTGAAAAAACCGAAATTGTATTTACAATCAATCCAATAATGGCATATACAACGGCAACCGTTCTCCATGCTGCTGCCCCACCGCCTGCTGCTCTTACAAACTGTACTGTAACAGACTGAATAAGTAAGCTTGTCGAAAATGCAAAGATAAATCGCCATGATCCCATCTCTACACGTTCCCTACTGTTTTTTGTACAAAAAGTAACTAATGATGCATATGCTATATTGTTTGCAGTAAAAAATACTGCATTTAACAATGTATATGCTATAAAGAACCATACATACTGTGCAGTTGTCCCAAGACTGTCTGGAATCGCAAAGTTTGCAACGAGTGTTACGGCACAACCTATATACGCATATAACATCCATGGTCTGGCTTTTCCAAGTCTACTTTTTGTTTTATCAATCATAGTTCCAAAGAACATATCGCTGATTCCATCAAACAGCTTTGATACCATAATCAGCGTTCCGATAATACCCGGATTTAAACCTACCGTATTTGTCAGATACAGCATTACAAATGATGATAGAAATGCATACACAACATTTCCTGCAAAATCTCCTGTTCCATAACCTACCTTGTTATACCATTTCAGGTACCTCTTTTCTTCCATGTGAAACTTCTCCTTTCAAAATACCAATTATTTTATTCCCACAATTTTGTTATATCAAAGATATAACAAATATATGTAAAAAACAATTTCATAAATTGTACTAAGTATGCACAAAATGATACTGCCTTACTTTATATAAAATTCTGACACTTATAACACGCCATATATGCAATTATTGTCTAGTTTTTATTCTCTTTTGGCGTGAAATCAAACACATATACATCTATCATTTTAGAAAACCAAGAGAAAATCTCCCATAAAAAATATCAATCCCACAGCGTTTTTGAAAGATTTTTGGTTCCCATTTTTATTAATTTATACTGTTTTAATAAATCACAAAAAGAGACGTTATCAAAATAACGCCTCCCTTTTTAGTCTGTTATATTTATCTATGTATCATCAATACTTATACAATGCTCTCAATATAACATAGTATGCTTTAAGCATATCATAACCGTTTCCAGCCATAAGAATCTAGATGCATTCAAGGCTAATAAGTTTGTCTGACTTGCAATTCTACATATTTTCACTTCCGTATCAGCCACATTAACTTTTTAACATAGTTAAACATATTTCTTTGATATAGGATATATATCATTTATTCAGAATTTCAAATACAATATATTGAATAAAATATGCACTAAATAATACTACTGTAATAATTCACACATACAAGTAATCTGGAATTTTTACATTGCAATTAAAAAAGCAGAAAAATCTTTAAGCAACTTTTGACTACTTATTTCTTTATTTTGGCAAGTATTTTTCCTTTTTATATTCTATAACAAAAACATAATCAGAAAGGAGATGAACTATTATGAGAATCAAATTCCACAACTTTATTGAAAATTTGCTTAGCTTCTATGAAACTTTCTTCACAAAAGGATATTATCGTTTTTAAATATCATATCATACTAAAACATCTACTGTATAAAATATGCAAAAGTCTTTCATCTGCCGGCTCCATACCAATCGCGAGCGCTGGCAACGAATCTGTCAACAGATTAATGAATAATCGATACCCGTTACTTTCTCTGTCTCCTATTACTACACGTATCGCATTTCTTTCCTTTTCAAGTGTTCCCATTATGTGCTCCTTCTTTCCGTTCTGATGTTTGCCTGGGTGAATAATGAGTATATAGGATATTTCAACAGACGCTTATAACAATCCACTGTATATTTTTAAATCTTCATCCTTAAACACATTAAAGATTACCTTTTTGATACTGCTGTCTTTGTTAAGATACTGCTTTACAGTATTCGTTGCAATCTCGGCAGCTCGTTGCTGTGGAAAACGGAATACACCTGTAGACAAACAACAGAATGCAATAGATTCCACACCAGTATCAGCAGCAAGCTTTAGGCACTCTCTGTAACAGCTTGCAAGCAGAGCTTCATCTTTTTTTGTGACTTCCCATTGTATAATAGGTCCTACTGTATGAAGAATATATTTTGCCGGAAGATTGTAGCCCGATGTTATCTTTGCTTTGCCGGTCTCTTCTTCATGTCCCTGCTTTGCCATAATCTCATGCATTTTCAGACGAAGTTCCATTCCAGCATAAGTATGAATAAAGTTATCAATACAGGCATGCATCGGTGAAAAACAACCAAGCATCTGTGAGTTACACGCATTCACGATCGCATCACATTTCAAAGTGGTAATATCACCCTGCCAGATATATAATCTCGAATCGGATTTTACAGGTGCAAGCGTGTCAGCATCTGTGATTCCACGCTCTATATTTCTTTCTGTAAGATACTCATCCTGTATTTCCAAAAAATCATTACTGATTAGTCTTGGCGGTCTGACATTCATAAGTGAGCGGAGCAGATTTTCCTGCCCCTGCTTATCCGTAGGAATGTTCTGTCTGCCAAACGGTATTTCTTCTTTTAAAAGATACTTAATCAGATATTCTCTTCGCTCATCCTGTGTCATAATACCAGCCCCCTTATATCAGTAATTGCCTTTGCCATATCACCGCCAATACCGATTGCACGTTCCCCGAAGCTTTCCGGAACTACCGCTTCATCCATATTCAGGCGTATCAAACTATAAGACGAGTTCTCCCTCACCATCTTTTCAAAAGGGAAACGTATAATAATCGGCGTATTAAATCCAACTCCAAGTTCCAAAAGAACAACCTTTTTATCTTTATTCTGTTCCAGAAAACCCGCATACCTGTCGGCTTCCTCATGCCACGCTTCATCTTCCACAAAATAATTATCACAACGAAGATTCATAGCCATATTGCCGCCACACACCGGACATTTTGGTACAAGCTCTGATGGAATCAGGCAGTCTTTTCTTGCTTCATCCATTTTATGAAACAGTTCTTCCGCATCATATGTCTTTGGATGACAGGCTTTCTGGCACTGGATTTTTCCATAATCTCCCTGTGTTGCAAATATTCTTTTTCCATCGAATCCCGCTTTATAAAACTGATGATCCACATTGGTTGTAAGTACAAAATATCCTTTGTTCTTTACAATATCATAAAGCTCAGTATAAAGCGGCAAAGCCGGAGGATCAAAGCGGTTCATCAATGCATGTTTTGACCAGTATCCCCACTTTGCCTCTTCAGACGGATATGGATAAAATCCGGCTGCATACATATCTGTCATGTAATGCCCACCGTATTTTTTTATAAATTCTGCAAAATTGTCCGTAAACCTTTTACCGCCATACTGGATTCCCGCAGCTGTCGATGCCCCGGCTCCTGCCCCTATTATAACACAGTCTGCATTTCTTATATTCTCTGCTGCCCTGTCAATCTGGTCTTCATATGCCTCCTTCTGGAATACATAATCCCTTGCCGGAGTACTGCATAAAAAGTTTCTCCAGTCAACATGCCCTCTTCTGATTTTCCTAAAAGTCATAGCTTAACCTCTTTTCTTAATACACTGCTTCGGACAGATTTCTGCGCATCTTCCGCAATGCAGACAATGATTCTGATTGATCACAACAGGAACTGAAGATATATCAATGCATTTTTGCGGACATACAGAGTAACACAACTTACATCCGATACAGTCTTTTCCAACAAAATAACCTGTCTGAACAACTTCTGCTTTTCCGATTGTTATAGTATCCCTCACAATATTTGACGGATTACTTATATCAAAATACTCTCCCTGTGCCTCATATAGCTGAAACACTTCGATTGCATCTTTCGTATCTCCTGGATAGATTTTCTTCATATATGGATTTTTTTCAAACATAATATCAAGGTTCTTTTTCCCAATGTTCTTTATTCTTCCTCGAAGAGAAACCGCAATTTTATCTTTTGTCGCAGATATTGCCACATACTGCTGCTCCATTAACTGGTCATAAAATGCTTTTCCCTTTGCTGTAAGGAAATACACACCTTCTTCATCATAATACATCATATCTATGATTCTTGTCTGAGGATGTCCATCAGAACCTATCGTTGCAACTGTTGTTGAATGAATTTCATCCACAAGAAGTTTGAGATAATCCATTTTTGTTTTAATAGTTGCTGTATTGTTACTCATAAATCTCCTTTTTGTGAGATATGCCTGAATTTAAAACAACCCGCAGGACGGGATTTCCTGCGGGACTCGTTTTATCATATCTTCTCTCATCCGGACTTTACCGTCGGTTATGGAATTGCACCATATCAGCTTTTTGCTCGCAGACTATACTGCCGGTCAGGAATTACACCTTGCCCCGAAGACTATAATTTTTTCTGTTGATTATCTTTAAAATTCATAAGGTGGATTTCCAGAGAAATCTGCGATTACACCATGAGGATTTTCAAGATAGAATACCTCAAAAATAGGATTGTCTGCTGTCTGGTACTGTCCCTTAACGATAGGGTTATTCATGCATCCTTCCTTTACACTCTTGTTGTCCTCAAATACTGCTTTGCCATTAAGGCGAATCCATGCGTATTCAGGGGAAGATACTGACACTTCTACCTCAGGATTTGCTAACATATCCTTGTAAACATCCTTTGTGTTGTTAGTACAGAACCAAAGCTTTCCATCCTGCTCAAAACAGAACATGAATGGGCGGCATTTTGCCTTTCCATCTCTTCCGACTGTTGCTAAATACTGAACTGGATTTTTCTGTAAAAATTCTACTACTTTCTGCATTTTAAATTACCTCCTTAATTTGTTGTAACATTGTTTGTTACATCTTATGTTTGCACTATAGCATTTGTTTGATGTAATGTCAATAGTTACATCAGACTTTTTGTAACTTTTTTTGTTACAACTCCCTTTTAAGGTTTTACATTAATTACAGCAAATGAAAAAGGCTTCGGAAATTGTGATGATATAATCACGCATCCGAAGCCTTCTGTATGCTACTCTTTCTCTGTATACACTGCAATATCTTTTTTCACATCAGCAAGTGTCATTTCTGAAAGCTTTTCCTCCATCGCCCTCTGTACCTCTAACAGCCTCTTATCAAGAACATGGTGAATATTCTTTCCTACCGGACATTTCTGATTGGGATTCTCATGAAAATGAAATAGTTCTTCATCTGGTGAACACTCCACTGCTTTATACACATCAAGGAATGTAATCTGCTCCAATGGTCTGGTAATTGTCACACCGCCTGTCCCTCTTGCAACTTCAATAAGACCAGCAGCCTTTAATTGTTGCAATATTTTACGGACAATCACCGGATTGGTTCCAATGCTTGCTGCCATAAAATCACTAGTCATCTTCTGGTCCGAAAATGTATCTATACAGGCAAACATATGGATTGCCATTGTAAATCTGCTTGAAATCTGCATTATAAACACCTCTCTTTAACAGCAATCATATCAAAAAACAGATGTAATTTCAATGGTTACACTGGTGTTAAAACCTATTCAGGCTGTTAAAACTACATAACCTCCAGACTATTGTCACCATTTTCCAAACCTAGTATTCCCTTAATTGAATTCTCAACCATATCGGACACCGCCTGCTCTGTATAGAATGCCATATGAGGTGAGAGTATTACATTAGGAAAGCTCTTTAAAATTGCCATATTATCATTGTCAAGCTTCTGCGTTTCCTTATTGAGATAATATAATCCAGCTTCCCCCTCAAAAGTATCAAGCGCAGCAAATCCGACCTTTCCACTCTTTAATGATGCTATAAGTGCCTGCGTATCTACTATAGGTCCTCTTGCTGTGTTAACTATTATAACTCCATCTTTCATTTTCTCAAATGCTGTTTCATCAATAAGATGTGTATTCTCAGCATTTCCCGGAACGTGCAATGTTATAATGTCCGAATTTTTCAAAAGTTCATCTAAACTTACATACTCTGCGTACTTCTTTACTTCTTCATCCTCATAACAGGAATATGCTAATATACGGCATCCAAAGCCAGATAAATGCTTAACAACCGTCTTACCTATATTACCTGTTCCTATTACACCAACTGTTGACGTTGATAATTCTTTTCCAACTTTACCTTTTAATGAGTAGTCTTGACAATCCGCCTTTTTCATTATCCAAGGCATATTGCGGCACGCCATAAGCATTAACATAATTGTGTAATTAGCAACACTGTTTGGCGAATATACTACGTGGGCAGCTTTCATACCAATTGAATGTGCATACTCAATATCAATATGCTCATAGCCTATGCTTCTCGTTGATATATACTTAACGCCCTCATTATGAAGTGCATCAAGTATTTCCGGATACATTGGATTGGTTATAATTGATATCGCATCATATCCTTTCGCCAGTCCGATATTATCCATTGACGGATAATCTGATGTAAATGCGTACTCAAATGAATACTGCTTTGCAAATTTTTCAACATATTTCTGCTCGTCATATTCTCTAAGGGCATAAAAAAATATTTTCATAATAATCCTCTTTTCTGCGTATATTTTTCATATTAAGTTTGTGGCAAGTGCGCTCATACACAAACTTTGCGTGTAAAAAATCTATTTTCACACTGCTGCACTTTTGTTTCTGTCTGCAAATGATTTTATTTTTAATCCTTTGTTTTTAGTATAGAACTATTTATTCTAGTATGCAATATATTGCATTTTTCAATCTTTTATTATTCTTTTACTTTCTGCCTCATATACTATCCATTATTAAATATCGTAAAATTTATAATAAACAGTATATAACAGTTGACAACTGTTGTATACTGTTATACACTGTTTATTGTAAAGGAGAACAATAATATGCATATTATTTTAAATCACTCTTCAATGATTCCGATATATGAACAGCTAATGGAACAGATTAAAACTGAAATAATTAACTCTGATATAAAAGAGAATGAAGCACTTCCATCTGTAAGGACGCTTGCAGGTGAGCTTCGCATAAGCGCCCTTACTGTTAAAAAAGCCTATGATGGGCTTGAAGCAGACGGATTTGTAACAACAGTTCACGGAAAAGGAACATATGTAACAGCTACTGATAAACAGGTAGCTATTGAAGCAAGACGAAAGGCAGTAGAAGATGATTTCATAAAAGTAATTGATAAAGCTAAGTCAATAGGTATGAATGATACTGAAATAATTGAAATTGTTAATCTGCTGATAGGTAATAATTAAATGATTACATTTGAAAATGTCAAAAAAGCTTATAAAAATTATAATTTTGATATTCCATTTATGAATATTCCACAAGGTGTAATTACAGGACTTGTAGGTAAAAACGGAGCTGGTAAAAGCACAGCTATAGGATTAATAACAGGACTTATAAAACCTGACAGCGGTACTGTAAAAACCTTTGGAATTCCAGCAGAAAAACTGACTCCTTCAGATAAGTTAAATCTTGGAGTTTTCTTAGATAATTCGGGATTTAGTACACAGTTAAACGTGTCAGATATTGAACATATATTAAAACATATGTATCCGGAATTTGAAAGAGAATATTTCAATAAAAAATGTATTGAACTCAACATTCCTAAAAATAAAAAAATTGCAGAATTTTCATCGGGAATGAAAGTAAAACTAAAAATTCTTGTTGCAATAACACATAAAGCCAGACTTCTTATATTAGATGAACCAACAACCGGACTTGATGTAGAAGCCAGAAATGAAGTTTTAGATATGTTGCGGCAATATGTTTCATTTGATGATACACGCTCGATATTAATCACCTCCCATATATCATCTGATTTGGAAAATTTATGTGATGATATTTACCTTATCCATAATGGCAGGATTATATTACATGAGGATACCGATGCAATAGTAGAACAATATGGTGTACTTAAAGTAAATGAGGAGCAGTTTAAAGAGCTGGATAAAAGTTACATTTTAAATAGCCTGAAAGAAAATTATGGCTATGCATGTTTTGTAAAAAGCAAAGCATTTTATAAAGAAAATTATCCCGGAATTGTTGTCGAAAATGGCGGTATAGACGAATTAATTCTTATGATGACTGGAGGTTATAAATAATGGCAGGATTATTTGAAAAAGATATAAGAATATTAATGCAAAGAAAGAAAGCTCTTTTACTATTCCTTGCATTATCTATATTTATTGGATATTCACAGGATGGTACATTTATTCTGTCATATCTACCTATGCTTATGATAATTGTTATGATAGGAACCATATCATATGATGAATACGATAACGGCTACCGCTTTTTAATGACTCTTCCTATTGACTCGAGAGTATATGTGAGTGAAAAATATATATTCTGTATAGCTGGAACTTTTGTTTCATGTATAGCTGCTACTTTGATATATCTGACATCACAGGCATTAAAAGGTATAAATGTTAATATTGAATCAAACATATCTGACATTCTTGCAGCACCACTGATAATGCTTTTATTTGTAGCTATAATGCTTCCATTACAAATAAAATATGGAGCTGAAAAAAGCCGTGTAACATTGTTAGTTGTCGTTGGAATAATTGCTGCATTAATTTTTGTATTAAAAAAAATCGTCAACTTTGAAACTCTAATGAATATACTTCATTATTTTGACCAGATAGCTGATTGGATTATTATATTAATAGGGATTATGTCTGTATTAATTGCGCTTTTAGTATCGTATTTAATAAGTTACAATATTATGAAAAATAAAGAATTCTAGATTGAATTGTAAATTAACATAAAACTTACTTTTCGCATTTAATTATATATAATGATATCAGGGTCAAAAGCCCCCAACTATGATACCTATGGATTGTTCCGTACTACGCACTCCCACGTCTACGCTCCGCTTCGGTTCGTGATAAACATGCGCCACTGGCACATAGCACCCTGATATCATTATATTTCTGGAAATTTAAAATGCCAGCTCATCCATCGAAATTCTATCTTCCTCACGCACTTCGCGAAGTACTCTGCAAGGATTACCAACAGCCACCACATTGGCAGGAATACTCTTTGTGACAACACTTCCTGCACCTATCACGCTTCCCTCACCAATAGTAACGCCGCCACATATTACAGAATTGGCGCCAATCCACACATCTTTTTCAATCGTAACCGGCTTTGATGTACTAATTCCTTTTGCCCTCTGTTCATGTTCAATCGAATGTCCGACACATGCAATACATACTCCTGGCGCAATAAAAGCATTTGCCCCGATATGCACTGGAGAAGTATCCAATATCACACAGTTATAATTAATAACTGCCAGACCTTCCGTATATATATTAAAACCATAATCACAGCGGAAAGATGGTTCTATAAATGTCATATTCGAACATTTTCCAAATAATTTATGAAGAATTTCCTTACGTTTTTCTCCCTCATCTGCCATCGTCTGATTATATTCCCTGCATAACCTCTGCGCATTTGCTTTTAACTCTTTCGGAATGTTTAAGTTATTTCCCTTATAAGCTTCATTTTTTTGAATAATATCTTTAATCTACATATCTTCATTTAACCTTTTCTTATATTTTATCTGTTCAAATTTATTCTTCTGACATCTGGATATTTTCTGGTTCATTTCATTAATAATCGCAGCTTTCTAATTTTCTATTCCAATAACTTTAATTATCTATCCCAAGCTAAATCTTATCATCATTTTATGGAAGATATTAGGAAATTAATGAGTTACTATTTAATTTCATAGTAGTGCATATCATATTAAATTTCCATGCTGACATTTACCCTATCAGCACATTTTTTCCTTCAAATGCAAATCCATAATGTCGGATTCTCTCTTTTGCAATTCCAAGTGACAGCAGTTCCGCATCATAGTTTTTCTCCTCTATCTGCTGTAATGCCATCTGTACTGTTTCGTTGAGGTCTTTTTCTTTTGCCCGGCGGACTTTAAATTCCATGATTATTGCTGGAAGATTTTCTTTTTTCGGTATCATCATTACATCATACCGGCCAAATCCGCTCTCACGGTTAGATTTTAATACATAGTTTTCAGCCTGCTCTGCCATAAGTCCGAGAACGAATCCATGATAGAATCTTTCTGTTTCCTCAAGTCCCGCTTCTCCACTTCCTACATCAAAATAGCTAAATGTTTCCTGTGTCACACGATTCATATAATAATTCATGATTTCTAAATCATTGTCAATCATCGCTTTAATGAATTTATTATAACTGGCAGTTGCATTTCGAAACCATGCCGCAAACAATGTTTCAAACATACACTTTGTCTCGAAGTTTGTGATTTTTAAATGATACCATGGTTTCATCAGCTCTCCACGGTATTCTACTTCAACAGCTTTCAGATATCCGCTTGCCATCAAAAGACTCCAGATGGCACTTTCATCCACATCCAGTTGATTAAATACTATCTGTTCATCAAAATTTTCCACAATCTCCTTATCCTGTAACAGTTCTTCCATCTTTGTTTTTACCTCGGATGATGCTCTCTGGATCAGCCTGCTTACCATTCCATTAGAGCTGGTTGCCACCCAATATGTCCTGTATTCATTTTTCTTCAAAAAGTTTGTGATCGACCATGGATTATATATATCTTTCAATGAACCAATCACAAACCCATCATACCATTTTTTAATCTTTTCTTTTTCTTTGGACATTCCATAGATGTCCAGTGCTGCAAATACTTCTTCCTCTGTAAAACCAAATGCAGATGCATATTCATCTGAAGTCAGGGTTACTACGTTTAAATTATTGAGGTCACTGAACATCGACTCTTTTGACACCCTTGTAATCCCCGTCATGATGGCACGTTCCATATATGAGTTGGTTTTAAATGTGGCATTGAACATACTTCTCATAAATACAGTAAATTCTTTCCAATACCCATGTATATATGCTTCCTGCATCGGAGTGTCATATTCATCCATAAGAATGATCGTCTTTTTTCCGTAATAGTTGAACAAACACTCCGACAGATAATTCAATGCTCCGAACAAAGCTTCATTTGTCATCTTTCTGTCAGGTGTGATTGTACTAATATAATTCTTCAATTCAATGAAAAACATATCATCTTCCAATATACTATGATACTCCTGATATGCACGATATACAGTGGAAATAATTCCATCTCTTGCATCTACATAATTATCTGCCTTAATTGTTGCAAAGCTGATAAATATTACCGGATACTGCCCTTGTAATTCTCTATATTTTTCTTCATTCCAAATAGATAGTCCCTCGAATAGATCTGACCTTCCAGCACACTGATTGGAAAAAAAACATTTCAACATATCCATATTTAATGTCTTTCCAAAGCGGCGCGGTCTGGTAATCAATGTAACATCGTCACCAGATTCCCACCATTCTTTTATAAAACCTGTCTTATCAACATAAAAATAATTATTCTCCCGTATTTTATCAAATCCCTGATTCCCGATACCAATCACTTTATTCATATTCTACCCCACAATCCGCTTAGTTTCTGTCCTTTTATCCTATTTCGATTGTATCATAAACCTGATAGCGTTACAAGATTATCACGGTACAGATGAACTAATTGAACTATTTGCAGACCTTGACTCATGACTAAATATGAAATTAAAAACACTACCCAGTTTAAAAAAGATTATAAACTGACAAATGGAGAACCATTGGATGCAAAATATAAAGACCATCAGTTATCTGGTAATTGGATTGGACACAGAGAATGTCACATTCAGCCGGACTGGCTTCTGGTCTATCGTTATGAAGATGATGTACTTGTACTTACACTTACACGTACTGGAACTCATAGCGACTTGTTTAATTTATAAAGATTAAACTGCCCTCAGCCCTTGATTTTAAGGGGCTGAGAGCAGTTTCTATCAACACATTTTGTCCTATGAGTCTATAATTAATATAATTTTTGAAATCTCTATTTATCACATTTCAAAGCACACGCCGAACAATTTCCATTACATCCTGATAGCACTTTTTTCCTTTTTGTTATCACGACAGCCACAAGAAACAATATTGCTATAGCTGCCATAACAATAATACTTGCTAAATTCATAAAAACTCTCCTTCCTCACCCAAATACTATTTTATAATATTATCTGATTTTTTACATCAGCTTTAAATATCGGTTAAATATTATGCCAGTCCAAAAAGCGTACCTGCCGCATGTACTGAAAATGCCACACACCACGCAATTATACACTGAATAACTACTGTCACAATGGACATATCGGATGGCAGCTTGCCAATGGAAATTTTATTTATCTTGGTGCGGGTGATTATTCTCTCCATCCTATGAAAACGTGTGCTGAGTCGGTTATGACTCTCCCAAATGGAATTTATGACGGACTCACTATCTGTATCGATTTAGATGAGCTTTCTGCCAATCCGCCTGAATTACTTAAGAGTACTGGTATTACTCTACGATACACAGAGCAAATTTGGTTCTGCTTTCAAGGAACAGTATCATATGCTGCCTTCGGAGTATAGAAAGAAATATACTTTATAACTATTCAATTCCTGTTACTTCATAACCTGCTTCTTCAATAGCATTTTTAATATCCTCACTTTCTTCTGTTTTGGGATAATGTTATTTCTGAATGGGATATTTACTTTTACTTTACTTATTAATACATCTATGTTATAATACTTCAAATTTGAACTATTCATTTTTGTAGTTTTTTAATCTTAATATAAGGAGGACCAATAATCCTATGAACTCAGGAATTGAATTCGCGCAGAAAATCAACCTTGCATATAATTCTGTATGCAAGCCGTTTTTACACAAGCTTAATCTTCCACAGACTGCTTTCGATATTCTTATGTTTCTTGCAAATAATCCTGAATACACTACTGCAAGAGATATAGTTGAAGTAAGAAAGATTAAAGCAAATCTTGTTTCTGTCAATGTGGACAGACTTGTAGGAGATGGCTACATCATACGAAAAGAAACAGAAGGCGACCGCAGAAAAACCCAGCTTATATGCACACCTGCGGCAGACGAAATAATTAAAGAAGGGCAGGCTTTACAAAAAGATTTTCTTGAACATCTTTTTGATAGTATGGACACTGCCACGAAAGAGGCTTTTTTTACGGGTATGAAACAGATTGAAAATAATCTTGATAAAATACTTGAAGACAACTAATTAGATAAATTGAATTACCTGAATTCCAATGAAGCAGACTAATGCGATAACTTCATCACACTATTATATCCGTGTCAGTGCGCACCTGACACAAAACTATTATTACTAAAATTGTGCGCAGAAAAGAGGATATTATATGTCAATATTATTAATTATTTCTGTAACATTTTTTGCAGGTATGGGTGCCGGTCTTGGAACTGGCTTCGCCGGTATGAGTGCCGCTGCCGTAATCAGCCCTATGCTCATTACATTTTTAGGAATGGATCCATATATGGCTGTCGGTATCGCACTTTCTTCTGACGTGCTTGCCAGCGCCATATCTGCATATACATACGGAAAAAATAGGAACCTTGACATTAAAAACGGACTTATTATGATGGTCAGTGTTCTTATATTTACAGTTGTTGGAAGCTATGTATCAAGCCTTGTTCCTTCAACAACAATGGGTAACTTCTCCGTATTTATGACATTTCTTCTTGGAATTAAATTCATCGTAAGACCTGTTATGACTACAAAGGAAGCTATGGAGAGCGTATCAGCTAAGAAACGTGCCATTCAGTCAGTTGTGTGCGGCATATTAATTGGCTTTGTATGCGGCTTCATCGGTGCTGGCGGCGGTATGATGATGTTACTTATTCTTACTTCCGTACTTGGATATGAACTTAAAACTGCTGTAGGAACAAGCGTATTTATTATGGCATTTACAGCATTTACAGGTGCTGTATCACACTTTGCGATTGGCGGAATTCCTGATATAACTGTGTGGATATTATGTATTGTATTTACATTTATATGGGCAAGAATTGCCGCTGTATTTGCAAATAAAGCCACTCCAAAGACACTCAACCGCGCAACTGGTGTTATCCTTGTCATACTTGGCATAGTTGTTATGCTTTTCTCCTACATAAGATAGTAAACAGCTTTTTCTTTTTATCTGTTTTAGCAGTTGCAGCATATGACATACCACCAGAATTATATGTATTATTAGAACTTACTCCCGCTACTGACATACCTTATTCCTCCATATTCTTTTGTAATTATTATTAACTATAAAAATCAACTTACATCTCTAGCAACTTCTGCATTTAATAAATAAATGACACTATGTAGTAAATATTAATATATTTTAACAACCAGAACTATAGTTTTATAAAATAATATAAAATTAAAACATACAAAAACACAGCGTATAACAATCTGTCTAATACGCTGTGTCTACATAATATTTATATTAAATTGTTAATTAATTCCTAAGCTACTTCTGTCTCTTCCTGTGTGTTGCCTTTTCTTACAAATATAGCTCTGAATATAAGTCTTACAAGTGGTCCACAGTAGAACATCTGATAAAGTATTGCCATAGGGAAGTTCATAGCCCATGTCTTAATCCACATTCCAAAAGATGGTTCCTTAAAAAGTATTGTTGCAACAAGACTCATAACTGGACACATAATGCAGCATATACATATTGATATTGCATATGTGATAAACTGTGGTCTGTCTGTTGGCTTCATAACTGTAAATGCAAGCATCTTTGCTATCTTTCCTACTATAAAGAATTCAAGTACGAAAGCTACTGGCACCATTATAGGTAATTCGTGCGCTGCTGCGATAAAAGTTGTTCCATCAACTGTACCTGTGTTGAGGGCTACATTATAAACAACCATTCCATAAACCATAATAGTTGCCATAATAATTGTGAATACTACATCCTGAAATTTGTTTTTTGGCATAAAAAAATCCTCCTTTAATGATAACTTTTAACATATTCAATACTTTATGTGTTGTTCGTTATCATCCGGAGGATGTGTCGTTTCCAATAAAACCATTTAAAGCCTGCATATTCTACCATATAGAAAGCTATACAGTCAAGTGTTTTTACTTTATAGTAATAATGTATTTTTACTTTATCGTAATAATATCCTTTAATATATAGTTAAATGATGGTGCTGAGCTGTCTTTATTTTCCACAAAGCCCTCTCTAAGGTCTATGATATCATTGGGATTATCAGTATTTACACCTATGTAGTCACCTTTAAACACAGTAAGTTTTCCCTTCTTAAACTGCTCGATAACATCTGCTACCATTTCCTTAGTTCCATCTGCAACAACAATATCATTAAACTCAAGCATTGAAACCCAGCCTTCATCAAAGCCTGCTCCCACATCATTACCATGTATATTACCTCTGATGTTCTTCTCAATCACCTTTCCATTAAGAACAGCATCAACTGCTGCCTTCATATACGGCTTCCAGTTAATCTTACAGCCCGTAAGATATGTAGTTGGTGCTACATCAAACATACTCTGGTTATAGCTTACATTAAAAACTGGTACATCTGATGCTGTTTCCTCACAGGCAGTCGCTGGTCCTGCTGTATCTGAATGCTGTGATATAATAATGCATTTCTCATTTATAAGTTCTCTTGCATACTTCTTTTCAGTACGGTAATCATTCCACTTATATGTATACTTTACTGTCATAGTAGTATTACCCACAACCGATCTTGCTCCAAGCAAAAAAGCTGTATATCCTGATATAACCTCCGCATTAGGATACGCTGCAACATATCCTATCTTAGCCTCATTTTCTGTTATTATCCCTTCTGATATAAGCTCCTTCAGTTTTATGCCTGCCGCGACTCCTGCTGCATATCTTCCTTCATATATGGCACCCATAAATGTATGATAATTAGCATAGTATGGCTCCTCATTAGCATTAGAGCAGGTTGCCATGCAAAACTGCACATCTGGATACCTGCCAGCCAGCTCCTTAGTTGTTTCACCATAGTTATAGCTTGTAGAAAATATCAGATTACAGCCTGCATTTACAAGTCTTTCAAGATATTCTCTTTCTGTTCCCTCGGCAACATTATACATATGCATAACTTCTACCTTATCGCCATACTCTTCCTTAATGTCAGCAAGTGCCTCTATGAAATTGTCTGTATATGCAGTACTTGCATCACCTACATATATTATCCCTACCTTGATGCTCTTATCTTCATCTTTTCTTGAATAAACCATACAGGCACCTATGATGATGCTTACTGCAACACATGTTATAAGAGTTATGATACTCTCCCTGCTTACTATATAAGACAATACCCTGCCGGATATTTTCTTAATATTACTTATCTTCATCTGCTTCACCATCCTTATACAGATTATCAATGTCTATCCTGCCACTATCAATAAGTCTAAGCATAATATCCACAAGCTTTGGGTCAAACTGTGTGCCGCTGCCTCTTCGTATTTCCCCTAAAACATAGTCCTTATTAAGCTTCTTTCTATACACTCTGTTAGCTGTCATGGCATCAAATGTATCTGCTATTCCGATAATTCTTGCATTAAGCGGTATCTCTTCCCCCTTAAGACCATGCATATATCCTTTTCCATCATATCTCTCATGATGATAAAGTGCTCCTTCCTCAACATGGTTAACAAGGGTAAAGCTTTTAAGTATTTCCGCTCCTTTTTCAACATGTGATTTCATAATGGCATATTCTTCATCTGTAAGTCTTTCAGGTTTGTTAAGTATTCTGTCTGGAATACCTATCTTTCCTATATCGTGAAGCAGTGCCGCTTTTCTAAGGTTTTCACATTCTTCATCACTATATCCAAGCTCCTTTGCTATCATAACTGAATACTCAGATACTCTTAGTGAATGTTGGCTTGTATTAACATCCTTTGCATCAACAGTCCTTGCAATAGTAAGAACTGTTTCATTTCCCATCTCAAGCTGTTTCTTTACGAATTCGAGCTCTTTCTTCTGAAAATCAAGGGTTCTTTTAATCTGTGTATGGAATATTATCCACGTAAGATATGCAACTGTAAGTGCAAATATTCCGACCATATACACCTTAAACCACCAATAGTCATATATCTTTGCTTCCTTAATAATTGTATATGTGTTTTCAGATATTGGCACCCTGCCATTTTCATCAAGAACTGACAAATGAAATGTATATGTGCCTACAGGTATGTTCATATATATTATATTAGTTAGATCACTTTGCAATATTATCCTCGGTTCGGCATCATACCCTTCCAGATATATGCTTACATAAGGTGTATTAACAGAATAGTTTATAATCTCTGGGAACATCTCTATCATCTGTGCTTTGCTGTCAATATAAAGCTCTTCCCCTCTTTTTACCCTGAGACTTTCTCCATCTACCTTTACGGACTTCATCTGTATACGATATGATCTTATTCTGGCACTATAATCATTGAGATTGACTATCATTACACCATCATCTGTTGACATGTACAGATTATTATTCACATCAATATAATCCCATGCATTTGGTGTTAATGCATTTTCAAGTCCGCAATCCCCATTAAGCAGCTTATAATCAAGTTCTTTTCCAGAAAGTAAGGCACTCTTATCAACAACATATATTCCGGCTGAGCCCAGCACAAAAAGATTATCATTGTTCCCATTAACTACATTGTAATTATTATAGTAAGGAAAATTATCCAATATTCTTATAATGCCTGTCTTATCCATATAACACAGACTGTTACTTGTTACTATGAATACACCCTCGCCAGAAGCATCCTTTACCATTCTTAATATAACCGCTGAGCTAAGACCATCATCCTTATCATAATTATCTATTACTCTTCCATCACTAATAACTTCTATTCCATTGCCATCTGTTCCTGCAAGTATAACTCTTCCATAATCTTGTATATCTGTTTCAAGTGTACATAAAACCTTACTGTTTTTCATAGAATAACCTATATTGCCAATGACAGCTTCATCTACAATATAACTAAGTCCTGTATCACCTGCTGCAAGCATTGTATTATCACTTAACTCTGTTATAGTCCTGTATCTGTTTCCACTTAGTCCGTTATTCTCATCATATCTTATAATTTCACCACTATATGTAACCTCATATATTCCTTTGCCTGTTGTGCATATCCACATATTATTTTTACTGTCCGTTGTTATGCACCTTATTCTTACGTTATCAAGCTCTTTTACAAGTTTATTCACAAGCTCATTCACAGAGCTGTCCTGCTTTTGAATATAATCACCATTAGCCAAAATACTACCTGCAGCTGCGTATGAAACGGCAATTCCACTATCTGTACCTATATAATAATTTCCATTCCACATTGTCACAGTGTTTACAACCAGCTTTTCATCGGTATGTTCATAATTAAGCTGTGTAAACGCTGATCTGCTTAATCTTAACAGCCCAAGTCTTGATGATGTAAACCAGAGATTTCCCTGATAATCTGCTGTCATATGATCTATTGAATTATTAAAGCTGCCTGTATCAATGTTTATAAATCGATTCTGGCTGTCATAATATCCTATACCATTATCTGCACATACAAAAAGTGTGGCATTTTCGGTTAATGTGTTATCTACAAAATATATTCCTTTAATATTATTAAGCTCATTACAGCTTACACTTTCCTTAAGTACATAAGCGTTATTATATAAATCATATTCATATTTATCTATATTTCCTTTTGATGTTCCCACATAAAGCATACCGGCATCATCGAATGAACACGTTGTATATCTTCCACCATCTGATGCACTATATTCTGAAATAACTGCTGCATTTTTTACAATACTTAGCTGTCCATTATCGCTGACAACTGCTATGTTACCATTCTTATCAGAGTCTGCACTTACAGCATATTTTATATCATCTATATAGCTTTTAACTGTTAATCCATCTGCAAGAGAAACTATTGACATAGCACCTGTCGTACCAATATAGTAATCACCATCAGAACCCTGTGTTATACACTTTACGGAATCAGCTGATAATCCCTCCTTTTCTGATACAACATTTATGATTGTTTCATCAATCATTATCGATACGCCGCCATCATTGGTTCCTATCCATAATCTGCCCTCTTCATCTTTATACAGACAGTTTACAGTCTTAACAGAGGCATATTCATCCACCCATTTAAACTCTGTACCATTATACCTGTATAAACCACCATAAGTTCCTATCCATAGTATTCCATCATTAGTCTGTGCTATATCATTGGCACAGCCACCTGGTATTCCGTTTTCTCTTGCGTAAACTGTCTGTAGATAAGTATTATAATCCGGTGTTTCTTCTATATTATTCTGATTATTCCTGATGTTATCAAAAGCTGCATACACGCACTCAGGTGTACCTGCTTCTATAAGCTGTACTGCTGCCATAGCAGCTATCCCGATATATATACAGGCTGTCATTATCCTTTTATCAAATCTGTTCTTTCCCTTGTCATACCTTACAAATATATAGAGTGCAAGCACAGTTATGATCTTATCAGGAAAATCAATATAAAATTGTCCTGCAATGTGGCTTAATAAATCATTAAAGCCTATTCCTAAAAGTGACTCAACAACTCCATCACCCCATATATTGTTGGTATAACCATTAAAAAACATATAATTAAAAATCATGGAAATAACACACGAAACAAGTGCAATATAAAAGCTTGATGTCAGTGCACCAAGCAGTGTTTTCATATAATCCTTACTTATGCAGATGCCCGCAATAACTGCTATAGAAACACTTACTATGGCATAACAGGCATACGTCCACGAATATATTATAGAATAAAGAATATTAAGAGTAACTCCAACGATAACACCGCATACAGGTCCGCATACATAAGTGGCTGCAACTGTTCCTAGTGAATCAAGCCATAATGGAAGCCTGAGCTGTCCAGCAACACACTTACCTGCCAGATTTAACAACACACACATTATTATAAACACGCTTATTGTATACCATTTATTTTTCTTCATAGTTTTTTCTCCGTTCCGTATGCTGTATCATCCGTTGACTGTTATGTTTAATGCATCCTGGCTACTATGTATGTTTTCAATACATAATCTAAGCATATCAATAACGATTTAACTTTTATACTCTACCATAATAAAGTTATAATTATTATATCAAAAAATAAATAACTGACAATGTATAAACGATTATTCTTTTGTATTATGCCTTGTCTAATCTTTTCCAACAATTAAAGATAGAAAGTATAATCGGAGCTTTTCCTCCAATATACAACTTTCTATTCTCTGTTTTTATAATGATTTTTATAATAATATTATATGTAAGAATATCCTATACATTTATATTTTCTTATGTCTTATGACATCCGCAATTCTTAGTGCTATAACAGCTACGATAGCAACAGCTGCGACAATCCATACCCAGACTGGTACATTATGAATATTAAAACACCTTACATTTATCCACATCTGATTAATTCTCGCTGTTTCGTCATTATCAAAATACTGCATAATAGCACTTCTATGCATTACTTCTTCCGTTGGATACTGTGCTGACAACATTCCTTCTGTCTGCGCCTTAGATGTTCTTAATATATATCTTGAATCATTAGATACTCCTGAGAAGAAATATCCTAAAGAATAATCTATTGCATCAGCCTCACTTATTGTATCATCCTCTTCCATAAGTGACTCAAGACCATAATTCCATTTTAAATAATCATATATAACAGGACTCTGACCACCTGATATAACTGATGTATAGCCAATATAGTACATATTTCTTACTGCATTTTCTGGCATAGATACGAAATTAACAAATGCTTCTGCTACCTTCTTCTTTTCTGAATTGCCATTAATTCCTGATTTTAACATTGCCCAGCCATCAAAATACATATTAGTACATTCTTCTGGAATAGCAAAATTAAGATCGACATCATTAGCTTCTGCCTGCTGCATTATGTATACAGCATCACCTGACCACTGATAGCCAGCACTGATCTTACCTGTAATAGCATCAATCTTACCACTGTCAGTTTCAAATGAATATACATTATCTTTAACCTGCTGAAGATATTCTAATACTTCATCAACTGTATCCTTTGATGTGTCATTCATCACCTCTGCCAGCTTATCAGTATAATCTGCCTGCTTGGTAAAATCCTGCGACCTTAACTTATCAGACTTGATTGCACCAATTGCCGCAAACATAGTATCTCTTACATTATCCTTAACAGTAATCTTACGTCTGAACTTATCATTATTAATAATCTTCCATGTCGATGCCTCTTCCTTTGTAACATATTCTGGATTATATATAATACCTGTAACACCCCACATATATCCAGCCGCATATTTACTCCAAGGTTCACCATTGATTGTATTATTATCAAAAGTCTGCTTTATAAATGGTGAAACCCCTTTTGCATAATAATTCTCTTTGATTCCCGTGTCGTAAAATTCATCAGAAAATGGTTCAAGCCAGCCCTCTGTCATAAGCTTCATAAACATATATTCTGAAGGACATATTAAATCGTACTCATCACCTAATGTAAGCATATTGTAAAGTTCTTCATTAGTTCCAAGACAGCTATATTCGACATTAACCTTCTTGCCATATGTCTTATAATACCATTCAGCAAAATCATCAACCATAGAATTATCGCCCCTGATATCTGTGCTCTCAAGATCTATTGTTTCATCAGCGTTCCAGCCGCCTTCATCTATATACTCTTCCCAGTTACATATTCTAAGTGTAATTGTATCGTTATCTGCCGCCTCTGCTTTAGTAGAATTAAATCCTTTCCACACTCCTGTTATACTTCCAGACAGCATTTCAACAGCCAAAATCATAGCAAGCGAAACTTTTATAACCATTTTAGTCAAATGTCTGATATAAGATGTAATATCTATAATCACATTTTTATTCATTAATGTTTCTCCTTCTGGGCTTCATTCTTTATAGGTGCAAAATTCATAACAACCTCAACTATAACTACAATCAGGAATATAATTGTCGATAATGCCCATAATGCAGTCCTAATATTAGTCTGCGAACCCTTTGTTGCATTAACAACATATGTACTTATTGTATCAAATGTTGCCGGTTTCGTATAAGTCGCCACAAAATAATCATCAAGTGATAAAGTAACTGCCATAACAAATCCTGATATAATACCTGATGCAATCTGAGGTATAATAATATGAATTAACGTATATCCCGGTGTTGCTCCAAGGTCAAGTGCAGCCTCATAAAGACTTGGGTCCATCTGCTTTAACTTGGGAACAACCGCAAGATATACAAATGGTGCACTAAGCACTGTATGTCCTATTACAAGTGGAATATAAGTATTCTTGCTTACCCCGAATACAACAACCAGAAGAATACATAATGAAAAACCTGTCACGACATCGGCATTAACAACTGGTATCTGGTTAAGAACTGACATTGTACCATTAACATTTTTCTTAGAATAAAATGCTCCAATTGCACCTGTTGTTCCAAGTATTGTAGCAAGCACCGCACTTCCAATTGCAAGTGCAATTGAACCTATAATCATATCTATAAGCTCTGGTGTTGTAAATAATGTCACATAATTATGGAACGAAAATGAATGAATAGCCCCAATATTAGGTGAATCTGTAAAACTATATACTGCTAATATAAGAATCGGAACATACATAAATATAAGTACAAGACCGATAATTGCATATTTAACACATTTTTTAAACATACCTGTCCTCTTTCCCGTCACATATATCTACAGCCTACGTCCTGAACCTTCATTATCGCTGTCTGCTGATATAAGACTGATTATACATATAATTATAAGAAGTATAAGTGCTATCATTGAACCATTGTTCCAGTCGTATGCACTAAAATAGCTTCCTATAAGACTACCCATAATATATGTACTGTTATAAAGCATATCAAGCACTACATAATTAGTCATCGCTGGCAGGAACACCATTGATATTCCACTTATAATTCCCGGTACAGATAATGGCAATATAATCCTTATAAATGTCTGAAAATTATTAGCCCCCAGATCATTTGCTGCTTCTATAATGCTGTTATCCATTTTCGATAATGTTGTATATAATGGGAGTATCATAAATGGAAGAAAATCGTAAGTCATTCCAATAACTGTATTAATAAATGGATAAAATGCAAGATTACCTTCTATTAATGAAAGAACTTCCTTAAGTGCTGTAATTCTAAGTGTAAAGTTAATCCACATTGGAAGCACAAAAAGCATAAGAATAACTGCTTTTCTTTTAATCTCGCTCTGTGCAAGTATGTATGCAACTGGATACGCTATTAAAAGACACACTATAGTTACAACAAATGCCAGTGCAAAACTGTAACACAATGTTCCAAGTGTGTTAGGATCTGTAAAGAAATTACAGAGATTACTTACTGTAAACTGTCCCTGTCCATTGGTAAATGCATAATATATCAATACAAGCAAAGGGGCTGCAACAAATAATAAAAGGAATATCCCATAAGGAATTCCAAGCTGCTTACGCGATAATACATTATTCATCTTTATTAATTCCTTTCCCTTTACTTACTTTTTTAACTGGAACTTCATCTTGTCTTCTAGCATAACAAGCCCTACAGCATCGTCCATATTCCACAGGTACTCATCATCTACAATAAGGTCGTGTCCATATTCTGTTCTTATAACGTAACTGTAATGGTCACCCTTATAGATAAGGTTGATAATATGTCCAGATACAAGACCTTCCTCCACATTATCACTCATTCTTATATCATATGGCTGGATTGAAACCATAACCTTTAACTTAGCCGTATCAATAGCCTCATTATTCTCATCAACTAAAACATTGTTCTTCATACTTGATTTAGGAATAACTTTTGTTAAATCGCAATTAATAACCTTGCCATTAAAATCAAGTGTATAATCACTATTAATATTAGTAACAAAGCTTGTTGTATGGTCCTCAGCAAGCATAATATGAATTCCGTCCGGCTCAAGCTTCATACCAATTCTTTCACCGACAGAATAACATTTGGTCGTTCTTATAACCATTTCGTACTTGCCCGATTCAACAGTAACCTCATAGTGCATACCTTTGAATATAACCGACACAACTTCGCCCTCAATAATTCCGTCCTCTGGCTTAGTTATAATTACATCTTCCGGTCTTACAACAACATCGACAAGCGTACCCTCTGGAACATCGTCCATTCCTATGAATTCACCACCGCAAAATCTTACTTTCATATGTCCTGTCATAATACCTTTGAAAATGTTACTTTCACCGATAAAGTCAGCTACAAATGCATTCTGCGGCTCATTATATATATCCTCAGGCGTACCAATCTGCTGTATCCTGCCTTCTGAAAGAACAACAATCTTATCAGACATTGTAAGTGCTTCTTCCTGATCGTGTGTTACATATATAAATGTAATTCCAAGTTCATCGTGCATATGCTTCAATTCAATCTGCATTTCCTGACGCATTTTCAAATCGAGTGCACCTAACGGCTCATCAAGCATAAGAATTTCCGGCTCATTAACCAAGGCTCTTGCAATTGCAATTCTTTGCTGCTGTCCACCTGATAAGGTAGATATCTTTCTATTCTCAAACCCCTCAAGGTCAACTATATCAAGAACTCTCTTTACTTTCTTTCTAATCTCCTCTTTTGGCAGCTTTTTAAGTTTAAGTCCAAATGCTATATTGTCATATATATTCATATGTGGAAATAAAGCATATCGCTGGAACACCGTATTAATTGGTCTTTTGTTAGCTGGAAGCTGTGATATATCTTCTCCATTAAGAAGTATTTCTCCACTTGTTGGCATCTCAAATCCTGCTATCATTCTTAATGTAGTAGTCTTACCACATCCGGATGGTCCAAGAAAAGTGACGAACTCTCCTCTTTTTACTTCAAGATTAAAATCGTCTACAGCCTTAAATCCATTATCACTATATACTTTACTAATATGTCTTAATTCTATTATATTATCTGCCATCGTTCTCCTTTTGCACCTCGTGGTTAATTTATTAATTCAGCATATATGCCTTATTACTTCTATCTGTTATTTTAATAATTATACATAGATTTATCAATAATAATCTTCAATATCTCATTATATTGTTACTTTATTGCCTTATTATTCTATTACTTTATTATTTAGTCTGCCTGTCAGGTACGTTGACTATACTATCTATCTTCTGCTTTAATATTGACAGGCTTCCCATTCTCTTTAATGCCATATCAGACTGCTCCTCCATCTGCTTTAGCTTCTGCGTATTTCCCATTGTCTTATATACATTTTTATAAAATTCCGCATTATAATACTCTGCAACCGCTATGCTTTCATCCAGTTCATTGTCCTGAATATTATCTATCACAATCTTATCCCTGCTGGCATAATCTACTGCCCTGCCATATTCATCATTCTTATACAGGTTCATAAACCAGCGTGTATTATATGTCCTGTTCTCATCATTATAATTCTCTGCTACCGCTATTATCATCGCAGCATTAAGAACAACAAGAATTACAATAATTATATCCATAATAATTAATCTGCTTTTCTTCATAATAATCCTCATTCCTGCGCACATTTTGCGCATATCGGCTTTGTGTCAAATGTATACAAACATAAATCCTGCGTATAAAAAATCCATTTTCACATCTATCCTCTTTGTATAAGGCACTGCTCAATTCGTGCGCTTGAAAATGTATCAATAGCCTCTAAATCCTCATCTGTAATGTGATAATATTTCTTAAGCAGTACTCCCATATCTTCCCGCATTTTGTTAAGATACTTTTCATTGTCTGATGTCATAGTTACTTCTTTATCTTTATATGCCGATAACTGTGTATAGTAGTAAAACTGCGAAAGATAATATGCCAGATTAGACACATCTGACTGTGTAAGATTATAATTATCACTATCGTTAGTATTCATAAATCCCACTGACCACACATAATATCTTACACCCATAAGAACCGAATATTCTTTATCAAATGCTTTATTATCAAGAGCATCTATCTCATCACTATAATCCGATAATTCCTTATAACTACTGCTATCAAGATATGAATATATTTTATTACTTATTTCTGTATAATTATTCGTTATTGCTGATTTCTTTACAGCCTTTTTTACAGAGCCAGTTAATGCAATACCAATAAATGCTATAAGAAGCAGTGCAATAACAACTGCGGGTATTGCAAATGCGTAAGCTTTCTTTGAATTACTGTCCGCCTTATTATGTACATTCTTTTCTGTATTATTGAAATCTTTATCATACCTGTCTATGGCTTTTTTATGACTTTCTGTATAATACTTATCTTCCATCTATTATCTCTTTTCTTATATTATTAACGGCAATGCTTTCGTTGTGTCTGTCAATTGCTTTTACAGAAAATATAGCTGCCACCAGTATGATTACAACCGCCAGTACAAGGACAAGCACTTTTACAGCCTCTTCTACAATTATTTTTTTATTAATATCAGCAAGTTCTGCCAGCCTTTGCCTAAGTCCTGCCAGTCCTTTCATATATGATTTTTCCTGTCCATAATAATTGGAATTGCCACAATATGGACACTGGCTGAGATTTTTATTAAATTCTGCGCCACACGAAGGACATATCACATTCATTTTATTATTCATACTTATTTTTCACACTTTCTTCTATAATAAGTTGGATTTGCGTACTATCCGCCGTCCTTATAGCCTGCACCTGTTCATCACTCACATAAAAATATGTCTTTAATATTGCATCCATATTCTTATAAATCTGTTCTACCTTCTCATCAGACGTATCTCCAACCGCAAGCTTTCCATATATATAATGAAGGTTATCCAAATCATAAAATTCATCCAGCAGACCACAAATATCTGTCAGTGCCTTATTCTTATAAAATATATTATCCGCGGCAAGATATTCACTTATATAATTATTCACAAATATGTATATCTGTGCAGCCTCTATCTGTGGGTGATAATCAAGATACGGACCATCTGACCAGCCTGATATATTAATGCTGTCACTATAATTAAAGAAATCATAGTAATCTTCATTCTCCCAATATCTGTCTAACGTGGCTGTCACCGTATCATATTCACTAACAGCATTTTTCTGCTTAATAAAATACCAGTCGTGTGTAAGCATATACACCACCAGACCAATAAACATTGCAAGAAGCACCGCTATAGCCACTCCACGCACAAGCACTTTTACTGTATACAGCTGCTGTGCGCTTATTGATTTTTCCGCCGTATTAACTTTTGACTGATATTTGTCATAATCTTTTTTATAGGCTTCCCCTGCCCTATTCTTCCTGCCACAATGCGGACACACCTCATCGGTCAGATTAAGCACTGCCCCACAATACTGACATTTCATATTAAATGTACTGCCTTTATAAATATTCTCCCTTTCCACGCTTTCCCTCACTTTTTCTCTCTTTTATGCTATTTATAGATAATTATTTATTGTATATACGAATAAAATGTATTATTTTATACTATACTTTAATATAATATATATTTTTCATATTAACTAAGCGTAATATGCTAAAATCTTCTTTGATGAAATATTCTTTAATGAAACATACGTTATTATAATATATAATCAGTCTTATTGCATTAGTTTATATTTTGTTTTTATAATTCACATTTTACTCACATCTTTTACATATCACGTTCACATTTTCCCTCTAATATAATCATTGTTGAAAGACATATGACATTGCTTTCAATAAACTTTTTCATAAACAGATAACTACCTACTCCCTTAAATTTGTAGTTATCACTCTCCCAAAAAGAACCTGAATGATAATCATATCAATTGCCACTTGATATCATTATCATTCAGGTTCTTTTAGTTTATTTATTAAATATTGTAATCACTTTAATTACTTTGCTGTTTCTATCAAAATATTTTATCCTATAAGTCCTACTTTGCATTAACCCCTGCGATATCCTTAATCACCTCTCCAGCAATTATAAGCCCTACAACAGATGGCACAAATGCCACGCTTCCCGGAATATCACGTCTTTCTGTACATTTGTGTTCTGCTCCTGGTGGGCATATGCAGTTAGTACGACAGCTTATCGACATATCCTCGATTGGCCTTGTTGGCTGTTCTTCTGAATATACAACCTTAAGCTTCTTAACGCCACGTTTCTTAAGTTCACGGCGCATAACCTTCGCAAGAGGACACACCCTTGTCTTATATATATCTGCAACCCTGAATGCTGTCGGGTCCAGCTTGTTACCAGCACCCATACTGCTTATAACAGGAATTCCAAGTTCATTTGCTTTCATAATAATTGAAATCTTAGCTGTAACAGTATCTACCGCATCAATTATATAGTCATACTCATCAAATGGAAATTCATCAGCATTTTCTGGAAGAAAGAAACAATTATGAATTCTTACATCAACATTTGGATTAATCTCCAACATTCTCTCTTTCATAACCTCTGTCTTATACTTTCCAACAGTTTTTCTTGTTGCTATAATCTGTCTGTTTAGATTAGTAAGACATACTTTATCATCATCTATAAGGTCAAATGCACCTATGCCACTTCTTACAAGTGCTTCACAGGCATAACCGCCTACTCCGCCTATTCCAAATACAGCAACTCTCTTATTAGCTAGTTCCTGCATTGCACTTTCACCTAGCAATAATTGTGTTCTTGAAAACTGATTTAACATCTTTATCTCCATTCTGAATTATTAATTACTAAACCTACCAATATGGTAGTATTTCAATAAGAGATTATATTATAATCAGCAGTTTCTGTCAAAGCAATACTTTTATTACTCTTCCATACACTTTCTATCTTAATTCTTAATTACACTGTATATCCTGTTTAATATATCCCAGCTTTGAAAGGTAAAATTATATTACAGCCAGACCTGATATTATTATAGCTTTATCATTCAAAATTATTCTTAATCCCCCAAAAATGCCTAAAACACGCCATAATATGTATCTTTTTCCCCATTGTGGAAATACTAAATAATATGTATAATATTTTCTTATAGTCATACATCTTTTGGAGGCACTTATGTTAATTGGAGGATACAATGTAACCGCAGAAATATTCAGTCTTATCACCTGTATATTTCTTATTTTTCTTATGATTTATTCTAACCCACGTAAAACAAGCTCATATAAAATACTTTATTATGGTATTCTTATATCACTAACAGCTATTATTTCACAGCTTGCTCTTATATATTGTGCTGCCCATAATGATAATTATAGTACTACCTTCTGTATAGGTATTTCATTATTATACCTTGCACTATATTTTATCATAATTGCAGCATTATATATTTATATAAGTTTTCTTTCTTCTAAAATATATAACAACAGGGGGATTTTGTACAACTCTCTCACAATATTCGCAATAATATATCTGGCTGGTATCGTATGGTTTTATTCACAGAAAACACATTATTTTACAGCTGATGGCATAATAAGCATTGATTCATTTATGAACTTTTACCTTGCATATGGAATAATGACATGTTTTTTATGTCTTCTTACTGTATTAGTCAATCACAATACAATTCCAACTGTAGTAAACAGATATGCATTGATATTTATACCTGCTGATTTTATTATGCTTACCGTTCAGTATCTTACTAAAAATGCGATATACACAAGTCTGACTTATGTATTACCTTTTTTTATTTATTATATATTATTTCATAGCAATCCATATGATGAATTAATAGGCTGCCAGAACCAGAATTCCTTTAATGCAAGATTTTCTGACAGTGTCAAAATGAAACGTAACTTTCTTGTATTATATCTTAGCTTTCCACAGCTAAAGAATGTTAATTATGCTGTCCATAACAGCAAGATAGAAGTAATATCTGCCAAGGTGTGTCGTAAAATAGAACAGCAGCACCATATGGTACACATTTATCGTTTTAATAATGTTGACTTTGCTATGATAATTTATATTAAGGATGAAACCAGAATAAGACAATTTCTTAATAACGTGGAACAATGTATCATAGAGCATATGCACTACTCAACCTACAATGTCAACTATAAAATCGTTGCCATACAGAATAATCCGGTAATAACTAATATACACAAGCTTAATTCTATGTCTGATTATCTTTTTAATAAAATATACAACGAAACAGGTAATCAATGCTACCTTGCAACTGATAAGGATTACAGAGAATTCCACGAGAATTATAAGATAGAGCAGCTTCTTCTTGATATAAGAAACCAGAACAATCTTGATGATGAACGTGTGCTTTGCTATGCACAGCCTATATTCAGCGTTAATGAAAACAGCTTCAGAACTGCTGAAGCACTTATGCGCCTATCACTTGATGGAACTATTATCTACCCTGACAGATTCATACCTCTTGCTGAAAAGAATCATTGTATACACACACTTACTATGATTATGATCAACAAAGTATGCAGAATTGTCAAGGAATTCGAATCTAAATATGACTTTGATGCCATTACAATTAACTGTTCATCATCTGAATTATCAAACCGCGATCTTTTTGATGAACTTATGAGTATTATAAACAATAATGATATTAATCCTCAACATATCAGACTTGAACTTACCGAAAGTGCTATATTTGATGATTTTAATATGGTGTTACGGAATATGGAAAAGCTTAACCAGTCTGGCATCAAGTTTTATCTCGATGACTTTGGTACAGGATACTCGAATCTGGAAAGAATAATTGGATGTCCATTCTATACAATCAAGTTTGACAAGAGTCTGCTATATAAATCTCTTGACAGTACTGCTGTATCAGATATCGTATCCCATCTGACAAGCGTATTTAAAGAACAAGGCTTCATATTATTGATTGAGGGTGTAGAAAATGATGAACAGGCAGATTACAGTATAGGTAAAGGCTTTGATTATATCCAGGGTTATAAGTATGCAAAGCCACAGCCAGTTATTAACCTTAAAGACTATTTCAATAAGGCTACAGCATAAAATATTGTTGTTTAACACACATTCTTAACGTACGGACGACAGCATATATGAGAAAAGCAGGTGTGCATACATCAACGATGCCAGAAGCTTCAATTGGATATTTCTAAGACTTTTCATATACGTAATGGTAGTTTCCGCTACCGTTCGATACGGGACATCCATGTCCCATATCTCACTTCCACAGACATCCGTGTCTGTGGATAGCTGGGTAGTTAA
>OHLL01000138.1_pt1 | contig 52196 bp, 59 predicted proteins | sample 1569031 | NCBI WGS metagenome assembly OHLL01 (sample SAMEA3879606, study PRJEB24766) | human gut metagenome | biome: human-associated habitat; feature: feces | place: USA | collected 1985/1987 | reverse complement strand
GTCATGGTCTGCTCCAAATCATACAGGGGACGCTACGCTTCCCCTGCGCTGGCTGCCGCCAGCTACCCTTTTGTGGACTTGCCATCTGGGGACATCTTGCGTTGCAAGCTGTTCCCAGCCGACAAGTTTCATAAAATACGCTATCTTTTCAATAGGCAATACAGTATAATGAAGTCAGTAGCCAGTAACAGATTTGGGGAAAGAGGACGGTGATTTGTTATAATGAAATTTAACATACAAATGGTAGACAACACTGTGTCGTCGGAATGGTGGAAAACAATTATTCATCATTTCATCAAAGTGGGGGATAATTTTGAGATACGATGTTGGAAAGAGGAAACGGAAGAAATTTTACAAGTAAAACGGTATGGCAAAGCAATAGCGGATGGCAACGAAATATCTATCAAAGGCGCTTTTGTAGATGAGTTATTATTAGAGTTGATGGAAGAAAATCCTGCTGATAAGGAAATTTATAATAAAATGACAAAATATTTTACCATCAATGTAAAAAACGAATTATGCGATATTTGGAGTTGTCACTACGGAACCGAGATGTATATTGAGATATATTCTGATAAAGACATCTTGTTTTTTGACCAAACAATGAGACAATACCCTGACACTTCTTTTTCTATCGCAGTTTGGCAATAAGAAGCATAGATTTAAAGTCGCAGTGGGTAGGATAATTTATAACGAGGAGATGAAAATACATGGATAATAGGATTTCAAAATGGTGCAATGTTATAAGTTTGGTTTTAATTGTATGCTTCATTATAAAGACGATTTTTGACTATGGGAAATATTCAAGCACATTAACTTCAGCTCCTTTTGATATTTGGATTTTGGTAAATGCTCTATATTTTGTACTTCCGGCACTAATTATCTTTATTTTAGGGATTATTAAAAAAAGAAAAAATAAGTAAAGGAGATTAACCAATGAAAAAAATATTAGTAATTGTTGCAGGTATTGTTGGATTGATATTTGTTATTATAGGTGCTGCATTGAAGATAAATAACAATGCGATTTCTGTAATTGGAGGTGTAGATGGTCCTACATCGGTTTTTGTTGCAACAAAGTTAAATAGTTCTTCGGTTAGCATGTTTATTGTGATAGGTGTTATATTGTTGGTAGCAGCAATATTCTTCTACTTGAAAAGAAAAAAGTAAAATTGGAGGCAAAGGAGGAAAACAAATGAAGCATAAAAAGGTTCTGTTAATTGCGCTGATATGTCTGATTGGCATAGGCATTAGTAGCATTTTTTTGTTTTCTGGTCATAGACCATTCAAAGATTTAGAAGCAACAGACATTACTTCGGCGAATGTTCGGTTATCGCCTCCTGATACAACAGTTCAAATAGTAGAAACAGAGGAATTAGTATCATATCTCAAAGAAGTAGTTATTTATAATAAGGACAACTCATATACAGAATATGCCGGACAAGGGGCTGTTTTCACTCTATCGTTGGCAGACGGTTCCCAAGTGAAAATTACCGAATTCAATCCATTTATCATCATTGATGGTATTGGTTATAAATGCAAATATGAACCTTGTGAAGCTCTTAATAATTATGCTAATAGGCTTTTGCCCGATAATGATACTACAAATTTTTTAATGCCGGAAGAAGGCTATTACAGTAATGAATATGATGAAATTCTAAGAATTAAAAAGGAAGATGACGGAACATATAATATCCTCGAATATGGCATTACACATTTACTTTATGTTGAAAACGCAGTTGGAATTTATAATTCTGAGACTGGGATTCTTGAATTTAGCGGTAAAGATGACAGGGGAAATGATATAAAAGCAGAAATTGAAAATAAGGGGGATTGTCTGGAAGTCACTGTAATTCAAAGCAGTTATGAAGATATTATTGGAACAAAGCAGGAGTTTTTTCAAGTTGAAAATAACATATCTGAACAAAATTCCACTGGACTTCAATGGGATATAATTCCTATGGTCATGGTAAATAATAAGCTTTATTATGACACTGGAAAAGAAAGTACATTAGATGGTCGGTGTGGAGTAATGGACGGTAAGATTATTTCAACTGTTGATGGTTCTGAAATACCAACCCAAAATGATCAATCTAACTTTGGAACAGGGTTTGAATATCAATATGGTTCAGATGATACCATAGAAATATTTATGAATGAAAAGTGGATCGTTTTTGAACAAAGAGATGATGCAGGAATAGAAAAGTAGAATTTTAATGGAGGCTAAAATACAAAATGGGAAAATACCGATGTCCATGTTGTGGATATTTTACTTATAATGTTCCGGCAAATGAAGATTGTGGATATATCTGTCCCGTTTGTTTTTGGGAGAATGACCCGTTCATTGCTTCTGATAACGAACCAAGCGACTCTAATCATGGAATAACACTAAAAGAAGCGAAATCCAATTTCTCAAAATTTGGTGCTTGTGAAAAAGAAATGTTATATCATGTCCGACCACCAAGAAATGATGAAAAGAAAATTTCATAGCAACAATGTCGAAGTTATGGAGGGAATAAAAGTGAAGGACACTGCTAAGAGAGCAATAGTTACAGTTATTGTGTTTGTTATAATTTATGTTTTATCTGGTCCAATTATCGGATATACAAACTACGATATGTATTTGAAAGGAATTGAATTTTTATCAGCGGTAATCGGAGCAGGATGTTACTGGATAGGAAGCAATAAAAATAGTTCCTGAATTTGACAAAGGAGTTGGAAGTATGAAAAGAATAGGTACAGCATTGACTATCGTGTTCATCATCGCTGGATTTGCAATTTCCTTTTTTATTGGACACTATGTGAGCGACAAGTCACATACAGAAAGTCGAGCAGCACAATTTGATAAATATATTTCTCGTGCGATTGACACAATCGAAGATAAAGGTCTATCCATTGATGGCGCACCAGAAATGATAGCCAGCAATATTTGGGTGGCACACGAATTTTGTGATAGCCCTGAAATTTCCGCAGAACTCAGCAATCTGTGGAATACCATTGTATATGAAAAAGATGAGCTTCTCGGTCAAGAAGATGTGTTGACTGCTCAGCTGAAAAATATTTTGGAAAAATGTCAATAGTCTTTGCAAATTTTCTATTTATCATCCACTCATCAGGTCAACTTGCCCCGAACTTTTACAACTAAATACCCGCCGCCCACACAGCGGCACACCGAGCAGGAAATCTGAAAAAGGTCTCCTGCTTTTTTTCTGCCCAAAATGAGGTGGTAAAACGCCACCCCATCCACCAATTACCGAAAGGAGGGACACGAAATGCCCTGTCCACACAACGAAATCACGATTGTTCAGCGCAGCCAGCGGCAGTCTGCGGTTGCCGCCGCTGCTTACCAAAGCGGCGAAAAGCTGTTCTGTGAATACGACCAGCAAGTGAAGCACTACCCGGAAAAGCGTGGTATCGTCCACAATGAAATCCTGCTCCCGGCAAATGTAGCATGCCCGGTTCAAAAAGGCCATTGATGATTTGAACAAAGAAATGCTCTAGAATTTTCTGTCCGAAACAAACGCTAATAGAGTTGAACAAACGCCAATTGATTATGTATAAAGAAATACACGGCCTTTATTCTAGTGGTGTGTAACTAACGCCAATAGAATGCGAGGATGTTATGAAAACACTTTTAGGCCAACAAATCAGAGAACAACGCAGGAAAAAAGGCTGGACAATGGATAAACTGGCCGAGAAAGCAGATCTGTCTGTAAACTATGTGGGTGATTTGGAACGTGGGGTGAAGATGCCCAATCTGGACACTTTCATCCGGATTGTTGAAGCATTGGATGTTCCCGCAGATGTGCTAATCCGGGACTCCGCAGCCCCAGCATCTTATGTGGCGGATGATGAGCTGAACCGGAAGTTGAGCCGTCTTACATCGGGGCAGAAGAAAGCCGCAACCGATATTTTGAACGCATATATCGATAACATACCGTACATCAAAGAAAAGTGAACAAATCATAGTGGGTGCTGACAAAATCATTGTCGGCACTTTTTTTAAGTGGGTCTGCGCCCGGCGGATATATCACTGAACCATGAACTCCATCAAAAAGCGTTCGGCAGGAACGCGCAGCCTGCATTGAAAAATGCAGATCAAAGGGGCTTGGGGCATTCCCCAACAAGCGTTTTGCAACGGAAAATAGGCGTTTGTATAGACGGACGCACTGCTTATGCAAGCTGTTATAATCCACAAAGATAACGGAAATTTTTTGTTTAAAGGTACGGAAAACAACTTGAAATGTTGGAATTTTCACAAAAACATTACCTGAAAATTAAGCAAAGAGTATACTTTGATATAGTAAATTGAAAATTGTCAATTACTGCTTTATTTTGGTAGACAGAAGATGGAATCATGGCAAGACTGAAAGAAAACAAACCAACTGCGAATGTTCGCGGGCGATGGGGTACTCGTTTGAAGCAGCTATGATATGACTGGGAGGCCATCATGGAACCATCAAAAGCAACCAGTGTCAACAGCCGTGCGGAAGAACTGTTTGTTCAGTTGTTCTGTGAGGCGTTCGGCCTGGAAAAAACGGAGAACCTACAGGTTCAATATCCCTGCGTGGATATTTACGGTCGGCACCGCTATATCGATTTTGCGATGGAATCTCCTGAATCCAAAATTGCGATTGAGATAGACGGCGAGACCTACCACAACCCCAGCAAGGTGTCCGAAAACAAATACGCTGATGACATTCTGAAGCAGAACAGCCTGGTCTATGACAACTGGAAAGTATATCATTGGATTTACAGCCAGCTTGAAAAACAGCCGGAAAAGTTAAAGACGAGCTGATTACTTTTTGGGCAGCAGTCCCATGTTCAAGGCTTTTGAAGCAGATCTTCCAGTTCAGATGGGGCAGACAATAGAGCTGCGGGATTATCAGCAGGAAGCCATCGACAACCTGAAGAAGATGCGTGAGGATGGTAAAACCATCGCGCTGCTGTACCATGCGACCGGCGTTGGAAAAACCATCACGGCAGCAACGGATGCAAAAGCTGTGGGCGGACGAACGCTCTTTCTGGTCAACGCCCTGAAGCTGGCTTCACAGGCTAAGGACACTTTTGCAAAAGTGTGGCCAGAGGCTACACTGGGGGGAATATACCGGAAGCCAGAAAGATGTTTCGCAGACTGTTATTTTTGCCACGGTGCAGAGCATTTCCAAAGACCTGGAAAAGTTCTCGCCTACGGATTTTGACTACCTGATCGTGAACGAATGCCACCATGCGGCAGCCAACACTTATCAGAAGATCTTCACCTACTTCCACCTGAAGTTCATTCTGGGACTGACTGCTACCCCGGAACGCAGCGATGGCGAAGATATGCTGGAGCTGTTCCAGAACGTTGCCCACAAAATGGATCTCAAAACTGCTATAGAGCGTGGCGTACTGGTGCCGATTCGCTGCATCCGGGTCAAAACCAACATTGATCTAACCGATGTGCGGATCAATGGTATCAAATACAACTCGCAGGATCTGGAGAGCAAGTTGTTCATCCCGGAACGCAATCAGTTGATCGTTGACGCCTATCTAAGGTACGTCAACGGCAAAAAGACAGTAATCTTCTGTGCCAGCGTAGACCATGCAGCCGAAATTGCAAAGTTGCTGCGGGATAACGGTGTGAAAGCGTAAGCAGTTTCCGGGCGCGATCGGGTGGAAATCCGGAATAAGATCCTGAAAGATTACGAAACCGAATCTACGAATGTTCTTTGTGCCTGTGACTTGCTGAATGAAGGCTGGGATAGTCCTCACACCAAAGTGCTGTTCATGGCACGGCCCACAATGTCTAAAACAATCTATATGCAGCAGCTGGGGCGTGGCACCCGCCGCTGTCCGGGAAAAGATGACTTGCTTGTCATCGACTTCGTAGACAACGCCAATATGTTCAATATGCCGTATAGTCTGCATCGTGTGCTGAACATTGCCAAATATCAGCCGATGGCCTATGTTCTGGCACCGGAAAATAAACTGAAATTGGATCAGGATATGCTTTTCAAAGGCGAGAAGCTCGAAGCATGGCTGGATGTTCCGATTGATGTGGATGACTATGAAATCATTGACCTGTTCAACTGGCAGAACAGCGTCAAAGATATGATTTCGCAGATTGAGCTTGTCCGCATGGTCGATGTTCAGTCCGAAACGGTTGAACGCTATATTAAAGACGGAAAAATCAAGCCTGATCTTTCCAATCCGTTCAAGCGTTTTGAAGACATGCGTTTTTTGATGCGTTGCAAAGATGTAGAGACCGTTGAAGTGAATCCCATCATCTTCCGCAAGCTGACACGGAAAGACTGGCTGCATATTGTGGATGTCTGCGACAAGAGCCTTGAAAAATATTATCTGCGGATAAAAAGTAAGCAAAAGAACTTTTTATTGGACATATATTGATGTAAAATATAGATGAAAGCACCCTCGGTATAAACCAAACTGAAAGTCATTATATAAGATGAACGAAAGGAACGGACCAGTATGGAGAACCTGTCTTTATTTGATGAGCAGCAGACCATGGAAAATTTGGACGGTGTAAAGGATTCCAATCATCTGGATGTCGTGAAATTGAAGTATGAATCCTGTGAATCCCTGACGTGGCAGGACCTCTTTTCTGGATTTGACGATCTCTATGCGATTACATATTCTTCGGGAATCGTCTTTGTATGTAAGCTGTTGGACCATTTCGAGCAGGCCGAAATCATCTTTGGATGCGAAGATGTTATGGACTATTCTATGCAGAGCATTATGGCATACCAGTGCAAGTTGATTGAACGGATGCGAAATGGAGCATACAAAAAACTGAGTGATCGGGTCGGAAACGGGACGCTTCATCTTTATGTTGCAAGAGACGTTCTTTCCCATGAAAAAATCTATTTGCTCTCGGCCAAGGATGGCAGAAAACGTGTGGTAATGGGGTCGGCAAATATGTCGGCATCTGCGTTTGAGGGGCGTCAACGGGAGAATATCTGCTATATGGATGGCGATGAAGCGTTTGATTGGTATATGGAATGCTATCAGACGCTGAAAGAAAAAAGCACAGATGAAATTGGAAAGAGTTCGATCCTTTGTGCGGATGACGGGGCACATCTGGATGAACTGCCGATCGCTAAAACGGTTCGGGTGAAGAAAGCGGTCGTGATCCAGCCGGTTTCGGAGGAACAGAAGGAGGAGGTCCGCTTTGCGCTGGATGTGAAAGGTCTTGCAGTAAAATTTAAGCCGTGCGTTCCCAAGCCGGATAAAAAAGGAAAAATTATGCTTTCCCCGGATAAGGTCAGAATCATCCGAAAACGCATGGTCGAATCAAAGACCCTGGAAAAAGAACAACGCAGCGAATATCCGCAGCTGAATGTTGAGTCGGATGAAGGCTATGTGACCTTGAATGATCAGCGACTGGATCTGATGCCTCCGAAAGCAGAGGTTGAAAAGGATGTGGAGCTGTTCCTGCGCTATATGGATGGTTATGAGAAGTTCCACGGAGATCATGCAGGAATGCAACTCCGCTACTATGAATTTGCAAACTGGTTCTTCTGCTCTCCGTTCATGGCCTGTATGCGGGATATGGCGGTTCGATACAATCAGAATACCTTGCCGTATCCAGTGTTCGGCTTGGTTTATGGACAAAGTAAGGCTGGAAAAACGAGCTTTCTGGAAACGCTTTTAAAAATGATGATTGGGCAGAAAACGAAGATCTCTGCCCCAGATTTTACACGTTCCAGTATCGATAGCCTCAAGCAGACTGTGCATGGAGCACCGATCATTGTGGACGATCTGACGAATGACCGGTTCAAGCAGCATGCAATCGAGACGATTAAGAATGATGATTTTGGTATTGCAGAGCATCTGGTAAATTATCCGGCAGTTGTGATCAGTGCTAACGAGGACGTTAAAGCGGTTGCATCGGAAGTGATTCGCCGGACGGTGATCTGCCGCGTTCAGGCAGGTCTGACCAATACGGAAGTGATGAGCAGCAATATTGTACGCACTGTTCAGCGAGAGATCGGAACGGCATTCTATCGAGAATATCTGCGCCGGATGCTTGATCTTGTTCCGGAACTGCTGGAGCAGATGAAAGATGACGAACAGGATTCTGCTCCTGATATTTTGAAGACATCGTCTCAGGTTCTTATGGAAATCTTTGAGGAGTATGGACCAGAGAAACTTCCGGAATATATTCGCACACTGAGCCTTGAGGATTATTTCAGTGAAAAAGTGACCGGAGGATACGCAATCAAAATAATTCGGGATGCATGGAAAACAAGCAGAGATTCGTTTGAAGTATATCCTCGCACAAATGAACTTTGCTATAACGCTGGTGCAACATATGAAGCGGATCGGATTTTAAAAGAACTGCCGGAAACACTGGAGGTACGAAAGTCCAGAGACTGCCTGGTGATGAATCTGGAAGAAGCGCAAAAATTCTTTGGGATCACTTTTAAGAAACCGTTATTTCCATGGCTTTCAAAGATTTTTGCATAAAATGCTTTGAAAGAGATGCTTGTTGGACATCACTTTTTGTAAGATGCCTTCAGAAGAAGCGACAATAGACTTCTGAGGAGGACAAAACAATGTCAAACGGTGATTATGGTTACTTCGGCAAGGGTGATACGGCTATGCCCAGTACATGACGGCGTTCAACCGCAACTTCGGCGGTTCGTCCGGCGGTGGCGGCAGGGACGGCAGCGGGTGCGGCTGCCTGATCGCCATTGCAGTGGTCGTAGTGCTGATCCTGATCGTCTTGGGTGGCTGAATCAATCCCTGCAGGTGAAACACAGGTTTTCCCTGTGGGGATTTTTCGAATCTGCTTGTAGAAAACGGCGGTCTATGGTAGCATGAAATCAAAGAAAAACAGGAGGGCTTACACATAGTTTTACTGGTTGTGGATACACAGAAAGGTATCGTGGATGAACGCCTGTATGCGTTTGAAAAGTTTGTCAGCAACATCAGGAAACTAATCCGGACTGCCCGCGAACAGGGAATCGAGGTCGTCTATGTCCAGCATGACGATGGGCCCGGTACAGGCTTTTCCATCGGAGAAGATGAATTTGAGGTCTATTCCGGGTTTGCACCGCTGCTGACTGAAAAACGGTTCGTCAAAACCGTATGCAGTGCGTTCAAAAAAGAAAGCGGTCTGCTGGAATATCTGACGGAAAAGGGTGAAAAAGATGTGATGGTCTGCGGCATCATGACCGACTTCTGCATCAATGCAACGGTGGAGGCGGGCTTTGAGCATGGCCTGCACATGATCGTTCCTGCCTATGCAAATTCCACGCAGGACAACGAGTATATGACAGGGGAGCAGAGCTACCACTATTACAATGAATTCCTCTGGCCGGACCGCTATGCTGACTGCGTGCCTATGGACAAGGCTCTGGAACTGCTCAAAAAGTGAGGAGTAATGCTATGTCATCACTGAAGAACCCTTTTGGAGAAAAAAACGGAAAACTTATACTGATTTCAGATATCTCCCCGAAGGAAAATGGAAAAAAATGTGGTTGCATTTGCCCACTTTGCAAAGGAGATTTTCAGGCAAAAAACAATGGGACGATTCGACAACCACATTTTGCGCATCTTGGAAAGCCGTGCAATGAAACGATTGCCTTTATGACAGCTCTTTATAAGTTTTTTGAGCAGAGCATAGAGTTAAGCGGGACATTTTGCCCGCCATCTGTTTATGCGAATTTTAGTGGACTTGCGTCAGACCAACGAGCATGGTTAAGCACAATTCGGGCATATACTAATTTCTCAACGGTTCAATTAGATAAAGCAGAAATCATATTAGAATCCCACCCGTTTGAAGTGGAAGGATGTGAGATTGTCTGTAAAAAAGAACTTCCTGAAGCACTTCTATTGACTGCAAAAGAAAAACAGAAAAAACTTGCGGTTATCGTTGTTCCTCCGGCAACAATTTGTAAAGAACAATAGGCTCCTCGGCCATATAATCAGTTACCAACACTTGCAATCTATATCGACAAAAATGTAAACTTCTATGAGCTACATAGCGAACAGCTCATGAAGAAAATTGAAAAACTCGACTTCCGAACAGAGTGGATCAAAAATAATAAACTGGAGCGACTGAAAGATGAATGGCTAGAGCGAAAATTACAAGAACATCAGCTTGAATATGAAAAAATAAAAGAACGGCAGAAAGACGTTCAAAAAAAGCTAAATGAAAAAATAGAATCGGTTGACCAGAGAAGAAATGTAGTAGGATTGACAGAAGAGCGTTGGCATACCTGCGTAAGATGTCATAAGTGCAAACCGGAAAGTGAATTAGTGTATTATCAACATGATCGCGAAGATGACGAAGCAATTTGCAGAGAATGCTCTCAAAAGAAGAACAGAGAAATTGAACAGTCAGTGGTTGATGTTGATAAATGGAATTTTGAAAAGTAGAGGGTTCATCGCATATGATTTCCGAAAAGGTTAAAAGTCAAATTCAAGTGGTGCAGGGTGACATTACTAAACTGGACTGTGACTGCATCGTAAATGCGGCCAATCGCAGTCTGCTGGGTGGCGGCGGTGTGGATGGTGCCATCCACCGGGCAGCAGGGCCGGAACTGTTGGCGGAGTGCCGCACGCTGCACGGCTGCCGCACCGGAGAAGCAAAAATCACTAAGGGCTACCGGTTGAAAGCAAAGTATATCATTCATACGGTAGGCCCGATTTATTCCGGCACAGCAGAGGATGCCGCGCAGCTGGCGGACTGCTACCGCAATTCGCTGAACCTTGCCAAAGAGTATGAACTCCACAGCATTGCGTTCCCGGCAATTTCGACCGGCGTGTATGGCTACCCGCTGGAAGATGCCACGGAGATTGCGGTCAAAACAGTGGCGCAGTGGCTGGAAGATCACGCGGATTACGCAATGCAGGTGATTTTCTGCTGCTTCGATGCCCGGACGGAGCGGGTGTATCAGGCAAGAACTCTGCAACAGTGAAAGCGGCAGGATAGTCGTGGAACTGTATCTTGGCAGGCAGGATGGACACAGCTCCCGAATCCTGTACTGAAAATGGAGAAAAACGTTGAAATACAGAGAAATCGCAGACGGCATTTTTGTTGACCGTCCCAACCGCTTTATTGCCCATGTGGAAGTGAATGGAGCAGTGGAAACCGTCCATGTCAAGAACACCGGGCGGTGCAAGGAACTGCTACTGCCCGGTACGGCGGTTCGGCTGGAAGTGTCAGATAACCCGAAACGCAAAACAAAATACGACCTTGTGGCGGTACACAAGCAAGGTCTTGGCTGGGTCAATATGGACAGTCAGGCACCCAATAAGGTGGTAGGGGAGTGGCTTGCAAAACAGGGCTACGACTATATCAAGCCGGAATTCACCTATGGGAAGTCCCGCATCGACTTTTACATGGAAAAGGGCGAGCAAAAGTATCTGATGGAAGTCAAGGGCTGCACACTGGAAGTGGACGGTATCGGCTATTTCCCGGATGCACCCACCGAGCGGGGTGTGAAGCACCTGCACGAGCTGGCGCAGGCACAGCGGACAGGATATCAGTGCGCTGTGGCCTTTGTGATTCAGATGGAAGGCATCACCGAGGTGCGGCCAAATGTCAGGACGCAGCCAGAGTTTGGCACGGCACTGGCCGAGGCCAAAGCTGCGGGTGTGCAGGTGCTGTTTTTGCTCTGCCGTGTGGGGCGTGACAGCTTGGAAATCATGGAGCAGCGGGAAGGCTGAAAAATTTTTCAGAAAACTTCTTGACCCTGACGCAGCGTCATAGCGTATACTGTGGCTGTCGCAAGGGAGGACAGCAAGATGATGACAGTGAACGAAGTGAGCAAGCGGACCGGAGTGAGCATCCGGACCCTGCAATATTACGATAAAATCGGTCTGCTGCGCGCGGCGGGCCGTACCGAAGCAGGCTATCGGCTGTATGACGATGCCGCGCTGGAACGTTTGCAGCAGATCTTATTGTTCCGGGAACTGGAATTTCCGCTGAAGGACATCCGGAAAATCGTGGAGAATCCTGCTTTTGACCGGCAGAAAGCACTGGAACAGCAGATCACACTTCTGACATTGAAAAAGCAGCATCTTGAAGTTCTGATCGGCCTTGCGCAGAAAATTCGATCCACAGGAGGAAAGGTTATGGACTTTACCGCATTTGATACGCAGAAGATCAAGAAGTATACCGAGCAGGCCAAAAAGGAATGGGGCGAAACGCCGGAATACAAAGAGTTTGAGGAAAAAACTGCCCATAAGACCGAGAAAGAAGTCAAGGACATGAGCAGTCAACTGATGGACATCGTGGCGGCATTCGGCGGGATGCAGGGCAAAGACCCGGCGGACCCTGAGGTGCAGGCACAGGTGAAGAAGCTGCAGGAGTTTATCACAGAGCACTACTACAACTGTTCCAAGGTGATTTTGAATCAGCTGGGGCAGATGTATAGGGCAGGCGGAGCATTTACGGAAAACATCAATGCTGTCGGTGGTGCCGGTGCCGCAGAATTTGCGCAGAAAGCCATTGAGATTTATTGCAAGTGAGCCCAAAAACGCTTTGCGTGATTCAGTTACAGAAATCATAAATAGGAAATGTTATCATGTAGGTACAAGAAACACACTGATAACATTCCAGTGGAGGATTTCGATATGAAGGCAAAGTTTTACATCTGCAATCACTGTGGCAACCTCGTCACTACCATCCATAACGCAGGCGTTCCGCTGGTCTGCTGCGGGGAGAAAATGAAAGAGCTGGTTCCCAATACGGTGGAAGCCAGCGGCGAGAAGCATCTGCCGGTGGCAGAGCTTTCCGGCAGTCGTCTCACGGTCACAGTGGGCGCGGTGGAGCACCCCATGGCGGATGTTCACTATATTCAGTGGATTTTTGTGGAGACTGAGAACGGCGGGCAGATCCGCTATCTGAATCCGGGGCAGGCTCCCAACGCGGTATTTGAACTGGGAAGTGAAAAGCCGGTGACCGTTTACGCATACTGCAATCTGCATGGGCTCTGGATGACGAAACTCTGATACAATCAATGCAAACGGGGAGTGATTTGATGTCACTCCCTGTTTTTTGATGAGAACTTTATACGGTTCTTTTGGCTCGGAACTGTGTGTAAACGGGATAGATAAAATGAGCGGACACACTATATGTGTTTGTTAAATACCATTGGCGTTCAATTTTTTGCGTGGAATCGTGAAAATAAGACCTGTGAAAAATGTAGAAAAACGGACTATCTGCTGAACGGAGATGCACCGCATAACAACCATCTGAAGGAAAGACTGACGTTTCTTGCACAGGAATTAGAAAAGATTACGGCGGACCTCCCGGTATGGGGATAGGAAAAAGCAGAATCCTCTTTTTCAATGCCCAAAAGCGTGGTAGAATAGGTAAAAGATTCAGTATCTGAAAAAACGGAGCACGCAACAATGAAGATTCTGGTCAGCGCCTGCCTGCTGGGCGAAAACTGCAAATACAGCGGCGGAAACAATTACAATCAGGCGGTCTGTGATTTTGCGCGGGGGCATCAGGTGGTTCCGGTCTGCCCGGAGGTTTTGGGCGGCCTGCCCACACCGCGGTGCCCGGCGGAAATCGTGCAGGGCGTTGTCACGAACAAAGAGGGCATCAATGTGGACCGGGAGTTCCGGGCAGGTGCAGCGAAAGCCCTTGCCATTGCAAAAGAAAATGGGGTGGAGCTTGCCATCCTGCAATCCCGCAGTCCCAGCTGCGGCGTGAAGGAAATCTACGACGGAACGTTTTCCGGGACAAAGATTCCCGGACAGGGCGTTTTTGCCAAGATGCTGATGGACGAAGGCATCCGTGTTCTGGATGCCGGGGAATTGCCTAAAATTATCTTGAAAAATGAGGACGGAAAATGTCAATCAAACTGATTTGCAGCGACATTGACGGTACGCTGCTGCAATACGGCAAAAAGGAGCTGGAAGGCGAGATTTTTGAACAGATACGGGAGCTGCATCGGCGCGGCATTCTGTTCTGCCCGGCATCCGGCCGGCAGTATACCAGCCTGCGCAAGCTCTTTGCACCGGTGGCAGACTGCTGTGTGTTTCTTTGTGAGAACGGCGGCGTGATCTATAAGGACGAACAGTGCATCGCCAAAAATCCGATGCCGCGCGCGCTGGCCGAAGAAATCGCCAACGACCTGTGGACCCGCAGCGACGGGCAGGGCGAAGTGATGCTCTCCGGTCAGAATACCGCCTACCTGATGGAGCGGGGTCTGGGAATGCTCAAGCGTGTTCAGTTCATCGGGAACAATTATCAAATCATCCATGACCCTTCCGAGGTGCCGGAGGAGATCACAAAAGTATCGGTGTATCTGCACGAAGGCGTAGAATCTTACACGGAACGGTTTGTCCCACGATGGAAAGAGGCGAACTGCGCTGTGGCAGGACCATATTGGATCGATACTACCTCTGCCAACAAGGGCATCGGTGTGCGCAGCATCTGTAAGACTCTGGACATCGCCCTTGCCGATGTGATGGCTTTTGGCGACAATTATAACGATGTGTCGATGCTGGACATTGTGGGTGTGCCCTACATTATGGATGGTGCCGCCGCACCGCTGCGGGAAAAGTACCCGAACCATACACCCCGCCCAGAGGATGTGCTGCGGGAGTTCTTGAAGCAGAACTGAATTTTGCACGCATGTGTGCAAAATTCAAAATGATACGATATAAGGAAATATTTTGACATGACGAAAGTGCTTTTCATCTGCCATGGGAACATTTGCCGCAGTCCAATGGCCGAATTTGTAATGAAAGACTTGGTGGCCAAAGCCGGGCTTTCTGATAAATTTGAAATCGCATCCGCCGCCACCAGCACCGAGGAGATCGGCAACCCGGTCTATCCGCCCGCCCGGCGGAAGCTGGCCGAGCACGGCATCTCCTGCGAGGGTAAAACCGCCCGGCAGATGACCCGGAGGGATTACGAAACCTACGATTACCTGATCGCCATGGATCACAACAACCTGCGCAATATGGCGCGCTTTGTGGGCGGCGACCCGGAGCATAAAGTGTCTCTGCTGATGGATCATACCCGCCGCCCCGGCGATGTGGCCGACCCGTGGTATACCGGGGATTTTGAGGCTACCTGGCAGGATGTGCTGGAGGGCTGCACGGCTCTGCTGGAAGAACTGCGCTGACAGGAGAATTTTATGACAGAGCGTTATTGTGAGGGCGAACGGTTTGCTGACCTGTCGTTTACCAAGGAGGCTTTTGAGGACTGCGACTTTACCGACCGCGTGTTTGTGGATTGCTCCTTTACCAAATGCGAACTGGATCATACCACGCTGAACGAGTGCAAATTCGTGCGGTGTGAGATCACAGGTCTGCGCAGCACTCATTCTTCGGTGCAGTCGCTGGATTTTGAGGACTGCCGCCTGAATGAAATCGAGTGGGCACCGCTGCTGTCCAATGGTGCCTTCCTGGACCCCATCCATACGCTGAAGGGGTGCCGTCTGAAATATAACACCTTCACCGAAATGAACTTTAACCGCTTCGACTTTTCGGACGGCAACGAAATTGTCGGCTCCATGTTTGCCAAATGCGAGATGCAGCTGGCGAATTTCAAGGGTGTAGAACTTCACGAAACGGAGTTCTACCAGTGTGATCTGCGCAAGGCGGATTTCCGGGATGCTACAGGCTATAAGGTGGACATTCTGGGCAGCCGCCTGAAGGATGCAAAGTTTTCCCTGCCGGAAGCGGTGAATCTGCTGGCAGATTTGAAGATCAAGCTGTCGTAAGAAGGAGAAAAAATGCGTCAACTCATCATTGCACGAAAAGACCTGCAGATGTCTCCCGGTAAGCTGGCGGCGCAGTGCTGCCATGCTTCGCTGGCATTCCTCACCGACCCCATCGGTATGGGACAGGGCGTGGAACCCATCGAGAAAGACGGAGAAATTACCGGCTATCGGGCAGAAATCATGTTGGAGAAAGCAACCTATGAAGAGTGGTTCGATGGCTCTTTTACCAAAACTATCTGCGGGGCAAAGAACCGCAATCAACTGCTGAAAGCAAAGACCATTGCCGAAGAACTGGGGCTTGTGGAAAACAAAGACTTCTTCCTTATCCGGGATGCCTGCCACACCGAGCTGGAGCCGGAAGAATTTGATGAAAACGGAGAAGGCATGACCCTGACCTGCATCGGCTTCCGCCCGCTGCCGGATGAAATTGCACATCAGATCAGCCATAAATTTCATTTGTATTGATTCCTGATTTACGGAATACGAAAGAAAGTCCCGGCCATTCTCCTGTGATTTGCAGGAAAATGGTCGGGATATTTTGCTTTTTATTGAAGATTCATCCATGCCGCCAGCGCGTCCGCCGTCTGCCGCTGTTGTTCCTCGGCAGAGATGGTGGGTGTGCCATCGCCCTTCTGGGCACCGTAGCTGCCGAATCCGGCATGACAGCCGCCGTCAATGACAGTTTCGGTGGTGTCCTATGGGAGGTTCGTGCGGTCGGCTTCGTATTTTTCGCGGTTCAGCACGCCGTCCTCGCTGCCGTAGGCGGCATAGACCCACAGGCCGCTGTCGGTCAGGTCGGCGGTGGTAGGCCGCCAGCAGCACCAGACCGTCCAGTTCATCGGTGTGCTTGGCCGCATAGCTTGCCGCCATGGCCCCGCCCAGCGAGTGCCCGCCGATGTACCAGTCTGTGACTTCGGAAAAGCGTTCCGGGATGCTGCCCGCCGCGTTCCTATCCAGCACGGCCAGATTGCAGGGCATCTTTACCAGCACGCACAGAATGCCGTCCTCGGCAAGGTCGTGCAGGAGGGGAGCATAGGCGGTGTTTTCCACCTTTATTTTATAAGCATTTTCCACAGTCACTGCAGCCGTTGCAGATCAACTTGCTGCCACAGGTCTCGCAGTTTGCGCGGAAATGGGGCACATAGAGATCTTCCTGCGGGATGGGATAACCCCAGTCGTCCACGAGGTCAAAATGAATGGGCCTGCCCTGAAAATTCATGCCGGATTTACAGGCCATTCGGCTTTGCAGCTGCTTGCTGGGCAGGTGGTAGCGCCTGCCGTCCTTGATGAACACGGTGCCGGTCTCGATAAAGCAGAAGGTCACATTGGCATCCACGCATTCCTGCCGGAGAGACTTGACCCAATCAAAATTGCAGGGGCGGGCACCATCATAGTTTTCGCCGCCGCAGATGACCTGCTCGATTTGCCCGGCGGTAAGGTACTGCCGGATGCTTACTGGCCCGATGAAGGGCGCGCACATGATGCCCTTGTGCTTGAATGGCAGGTCAAACAGAATGGGAATGCGCTCATCGGCGCGGCGCTGATTTTCACAGGTGACATTGAAAAAGATGTTGTCCCAACCGCTGCCCCAGTCCGGCGGCAGGCACTCCCGTACCCGCTGCGGTCGTTTGGTGAGCAGAAAAAACACCACATCGCTGCGCTGGCGCATGATGTCCCACGCCTCAACCCGCCACGGGTCGGCTGCTTCCAAGAAGAAATCCGAGGTCATGCAGACCCGGATCTGCTCACCACTCTGGATTTTGTAGTGTCCGGTGCGGTTTTTCTGGAGCGGATAGGAAAAGCCGCTTTTCGTTTTGTAGATCTCGGCTCCGTTCTGGTCCCGCATCCGGTCGAGAAAATACATGTAGCAGTTCTGGCAGCCCTCACTGCACTTGACGCAGCCGTGCCATGGATTCCAGATGTCGTGCAGGAAGCTCACCTTCTTTCGGTACCTATTATTATAATAGCTGCGCGGACAGGAAACAAGAGCACCCCTTGCGCCGCCCCGCCGGATGTGATAAGATTAAACAAAATTTAATAACGCTTTGTATGAAAACAACTTTAGATAGAATTCCAGGATGATACAACAGAAAGGAATTTGACTATGGCACGATATAGCGTGAATAATTATACGGTGGATGTGCTTTTGGCGGATATAAAATCCGGTAATATTGCGATTCCGGAAATGCAACGTCCATTTGTATGGGACGCAACGCAAGTGCGTGATTTGATGGATTCGCTCTATAAGGGATTTCCGGTCGGATATATTATCGTATGGCAAAATCCAAGTGTAAAGTTGAAAGACGGAACAGTTGCAATAGGAAAAAAAGTTCTGATCGACGGGCAACAGCGTATTACTGCTATGGCGGCTGCAATTGTGGGACAGGAGGTTTTAGACAGCCACTATAAATGGAAACGGGTCTGTATTGCGTTTAACCCCATTGACGAAATATTTGAAGTGGCAAATTCCGCAAATCAAAAAAGCAGTAAATGGATTCCGGATATTGCAAAAGTGCTGGATGTGTCCTTTGGTTCTTTTTCTTTTGTGATGGAATATTGCCAGAAAAACGGAATTATGGACAAAGCACAGGAAATCAATGACACAATCAATCGGTTGAGGGCAATACAAAATAATAGCATTGGTGTTATTACGCTGGCAGAAGATTTGGATATTGACAGTGTAACGGAAATTTTTATTCGTATCAATTCTAAGGGTGTGGTTCTGTCGCAAGCAGATTTTGCAATGTCTAAGATTTCTTCGAATGAAATATATAATGGAAATGTGACCCGAAAAACGATCGATTACTTCTGTCATTTGTTGGAGTCTCCGGAGGATTTGAAAGAAATCAAGAAAAACGATGCTGAATTTGCGGCGAGACCGGAATTCGAAGCTATAAAGTGGGCAGCTGCAAAGAATGCACCGATTTATCGCACATGTTATACGGATATTCTTCGTGCTGCATTTACATATAAATTCAAGCGAGGAAAGCTAGCAGATTTGGTTAGCTTGCTTTCAGGTCGAGATTTTGAAACGCGTGAATTTAAGATCGAAATAGAAGAAAGGTCGTTCAATCAATTACATGAGGCAGTTCTGCAAGCGGTGAATCAGACAAATTACGAACGGTATTTGATGATTGTGCGCTCAGCGGGAATTGTGAAAAAATCGCTGATTCGTTCACAAAATGTTTTGAACTTTGGCTATGCGCTTTTTCTTGCACTTCGTGAACGAAAAGTGGATAGTAATCAAATTGAAAAGATTGTACGCAAGTGGCTGGCTTTGTCTATTTTGACGGGAAGATATTCTTCTGGCTCGCCAGAGTCTGCATTTGATTACGACATTAAGAGATTCTTTGCTTATGATGATCCGATGCAGTACCTGAATATCACAGAGGCGGGCGAATTATCTGAGGCGTACTGGAAGGTAAATCTTGTTCAACGGCTGAACACATCGGTTGCGAGCAGTCCATATTTTAATATGTTCCTTGTGGCACAGGTCAAGGCACACGATAAAGGCTTTTTGTCGATGGAAATTGATATTGAGTCCATGTTGGAAAACAGGGGCGATATTCACCATTTGTTCCCGAAAAATTACTTGATAAAAAATGGAATTGTGCAAGCACAATACAATCAAATTGCGAATTATGCTTTTATTCAACAGGAAATCAACATTAAAATTAAAGATAGTTCGCCAGCCCACTATATGACTGAAGTGATAGGGCAATGCAATACGAAAAAGCCTGTTTATGGTGGAATCATAGAACAAGATAGGCTGGCTGAAAATCTTAAACAGAATTGTATTCCAGACGGATTTGAAAGCATGGAGATTGGCGACTATCAGGATTTTCTACAAAGGCGTCGGGAACTGATGGCCGAGAAAATACATCAATACTATGATTCTCTCTGATTTCAAAGGCGAAACTTGATATAAAGGGATGCACTTCGCAATGCAGTTTCTCTGGGCGGCGACAGCGACACCCTTGCCTGCATCACCGGCGGCATTGCCGAAGCTTTTTACGGGATGCCGCAGGAACTGCGGGACGAGACTTTGAAACGTCTGCCGGAGGATATCCGGGAAGGATATGAACTGTTTCGGTGGAACATCGGCCAGAGATAAGATATTCGGAGAACCAAGGAGCAGATACAACACACTCGTGATGTGAAGTATCTGCTCCTTGGTTTTTAATAAGACTCGATGGGGGCGTCTTGCATCGGCCTGAAAAATCCGATATACTGAACCCAAAGAGTATATCGAATTTTTTGGGAAAAGGAGAGAACGGTATGGAACATCTTTATGAAAAGGCACTGGAGAGTGCGGAATATATCAAGACGCACACGAAAAAGCGCCCGAAGATCGCGGTGGTGCTGGGCTCCGGCCTTGGCAAGCTGACCGCGGACTTTACGGACACGGAAGAACTGTCCTACAAGGATATCCCCAACTTCCCGGTATCCACGGTGGCAGGACACAAAGGCGCATTGTTTGCTGGCAAGCTGGGGGACACGGAAGTCTACGCCATGGAAGGCCGCTTCCATTTCTATGAGGGCTACTCCATGAAGGAAGTCTGCTACCCGTTCTATGTGTTCAAGCTGTTGGACGTGGAAAAGGTGGTGTTGACCAACGCCTGCGGCGGCATCAACCGGGAGTTTGCGCCGGGCACCCTGATGCTCATTACCGACTTCATCAACATGATGGGCACGAACCCCCTCATTGGCCCCAACGATGAGCGCTTCGGCCCCCGCTTCCCGGACATGACCGAACCTTACAGTCTGGAACTGCGGAACCTTGCCAAGCAGACCGCCGATGAATTGAGTATTGCCTACAAGGAGGGCGTTTACATGGGCTTTATGGGCCCTTGCTATGAAACGGCGGCTGAAATTCGCGCCTTTGCGGGGATGGGAGCCGATGCCGTGGGCATGAGCACCGTGCCGGAAACCATGGTCTGCAGCTACATGGGCATGAAGGTACTGGCCGTCAGCTGCATCGCTAACATGGCCACCGGCATCCAGACGGTCAAGCATAGCCACGCCCGCGTGCTGGAGATCGCAAATCAGGCAGGTGATACCCTGTGCCGATGGCTGGGTGCAGTGATTCAGAGAATGGAGTAAAAAAGATATACCATGCGCTCTTTGTCAACGAGGTGGAAGCCTGCGCCCTTGCCGGAACCGAGACCTTTGAAGCGGACGCTGTTTTGACCCTGCTGCACGAAAAATACCCGCAGACCCGTCTGCTTCTGACAGCCGGGAGTGCGGGCAGCTACTATCTGGATGCAGAGCGGCGGCTGTTTGTCCTCTGCGAAAAGGTGCAGGCCGTGGATACTACAGCTGCCGGGGACACTTACAGCGGCTATTTTCTGGCGGGCCTTTGCAGCGGCAGTTCAGTAGAGGACGCCATGCGGCTTGCTACCAAAGCAGCCGGAATTGCCGTGCAGCGCAAAGGTGCAGCGGCATCCATCCCGGAAATCAAAGAGTTGAAATGAATGATACAGAAGGCCATGTGGATATTCTGGTCTGCATGGCGGGCACCGGCGGCACGGGTTTTGGCACAGCAAGTTATCTGCGCAGCCGCAACCCGAATCTGCAAGTGGTTCTGGTGCAGCCCCATCCGGACTCCCGCCTGACCCCGGAGCACCCGGATGCGCAGATCATAGATGGAGTTTTGCCGGCGTATGATGTGCCGGAAAGCGCACTTTCCGACTATCTGCGGCCAGACTGGAGCGATGCGTGCATCAATGTCCGCACCGAGGAAGCCTACGAAACGGTCCATGAGGTGCTGCGGGCGGAAGGACTGTTTCTGGGCACATCGGCAGCAGCGGCTTTGCACGCAGCGGTGCAGGTGGGCCGCAGACCGGAGAATCAGGGAAAGAACATCGTGGTCATCGTCCCGGACAACGGCATGAAATATCTGTCTACGCCGATGTACCGGCAGAAATAATAAAAACACGATGATACGACTGAGTTTTGAAAAGATTGCATAGGATTTTATAAAAGTATTATTCTTTCATGAATTTTAGCACTCTTCTATTGACACTGCTAATGAACGGCGCTATAACAGTGGCGTGCTCAGGAGGAAGGGCAAAAGGAGAGCCGCTAGGCTCCCCGGAAAGCCTTTCCGAGTGGACGCTTCAGATTTTTTGCCCCGACCCGAACGCCGGGATTGGAGGAATGATTTATGCTTATGCCGACTGTTTTCCATGAAAACCTGTTCGATGATTTCTTCGATCCGTTCTGGAATGACGCTACACTGGAACGTATGATGAACCGTGAGGCTCGTGATACCTTTGGTAAGCGCGGTGCAAACATGATGAAGACCGATGTCAAACAGACGGACAACGGCTACGAAGTAGCTGTTGACCTGCCGGGCTGCAAGAAGGAAGACGTTCAGATGGATCTGAACGACGGCTACCTGACCATTCAGGCAGTGCGCAGCCACAGCAACGATGAAAAGGATAAGAAGGGCCGCTATCTGCGGCACGAATCCTTCTCCGGCACCTGCGCGCGCAGTTTCTACGTGGGCGATGTGAAGAAGGAAGACATCCACGCAAAGTTCGAGGATGGCGTCCTGCACGTTGAGCTGCCTGCTCCTCAGCAGACGAAGGCTTTGCCTGAGAACCCGAATCTGATTGCAATCGAGTAAAACGCCGGTCGTGTGCGCCAAGGCACAACGCACATAAGGTGGCCCCGGAGAGCTGTAACAAGCCCTCCGGGGCCATTTTTGTTCCTGACATCTTTTCCGCAGCGGCAGGACGTGGTAGAATAATGGCAGAACCGATCCACAGGTGAGAAAATCGAACTTCAGAGAGAGGAGATGTTTCTATGCAGTCTGATGAGCTGAAACGCCGGATCTCGCCAGGCAGAGGAGATGCTTTGGCCGATCTGGTTTTGAAAAATGCAAGAATCGTCAATGTGTTTACCGATGAGGTCGACACCGCTGATATTGCCATCAGCGGAAACTGTATTGTGGGCGTGGGTGCATATCACGGCCGGAAAGAAGTTGATCTGCACGGCAAATATGTCTGCCCGGGCCTGATCGATGGGCATATCCACATCGAAAGCTCCATGCTCTGTGGCCCGGCTTTCGAGCAGGCAGTGCTGCCCCACGGTACCACTGCGGTGGTCACAGACCCACACGAGATCTCGAACGTTGCGGGGCTGGAAGGCTTGGATTTTATGCTGGAAACGACAAAAAATCTGACCCTTTCGGTTTATTTCATGCTGCCCTCCTGTGTTCCGGCCACGGATCTGGATGAATCCGGTGCGGTGCTGAACGCAGAACAGCTCCGTCCTTACTACGGCGATCCCCGTGTGCTGGGGCTTGCGGAACTGATGAATGCCTACGGGACGGTGCGCTGTGACCCGAAGATCCTGCAGAAGATCAGCGACTGCACCGAAGCGGGAAAGATCGTGGATGGCCATGCGCCGCTCTTGAGCGATAAGGACCTGAATGCTTATATTGCGGCAGGCGTTCAGTCCGATCACGAGTGCTCCAACATCGAGGAAGCCATGGAAAAACTCCGGCGCGGACAATACATCATGATCCGGGAAGGAACGGCTGCCAAAAATATGGAGGCCCTGATGCCGCTGTTCCGGGAGCCCTATTGCAGCCGCTGTATGCTGGTGACGGATGATAAGCACCCCGGTGACCTGCTGGACAGCGGCCACATCGATTCCAACATCCGTAAAGCGATCCGGCTGGGCGCAGACCCAGCAGTGGCCATCAAAATGGCAACGCTGGTCCCGGCACAGTATTTTGGGTTCAAGCAGCGCGGTGCCGTAGCACCGGGGTACCGGGCAGATCTGGTTGTGGTTTCCAATCTGGAATCCTTTACGGTCGAACAGGTTTACAAGAACGGCACGCTGGTGGCCGAGCACGGAAAAACGCTGAAACCCGCACCGCTTGACATCGACCGTGTGAGATTTTCCCACGTTATGGATTCCTTTGATCTGGATGAGATCACACTGCAGGACCTGGAACTTCGGGAAAGCGGGGAGCAGGAGCGTGTCATCTGCCTGAACCGGGGCGAGCTGCTTACGGAGGAAAAAATCATCCCGTTCCAACGGCATCCGGGCAAAGCTCCCGGTGTGGACCCGGAACACAACATCGTAAAACTGGCCGTTTTTGAGCGGCATCATCACTCCGGCCATGTGGGCATTGGCTTTTTAAAAAACTTCAGCCTGAAATGCGGAGCCGTTGCATCGAGCATCGCACATGATTCCCATAACCTGATCGTGGCAGGGGACAACGATACCGATATGATGCTGGCCGGCAATACCGTGCGGAAAAACAAAGGCGGACTTGCGTTTGTGGCAGATGGACAGGTCGTGGCAGAACTTGCGCTTCCGGTGGCCGGATTGATGAGCACCGAAAGCGCAGAGAGCGTTGCGGCGAAAATGCAGGCGCTGAACGATGCCCTCAAGGCACATGGCGTGGCGGAAGACATCGGCATCTTTATGACCCTCGCCTTCGTCAGCCTTCCGGTCATTCCCAAACTCAGACTGAATACATACGGCATCATCGATGTAGCGCAGCAGAAAGTCGTTCCGGCTGTTTTTTAATACGCGATAACAAAAATACTGCCGGAGACCGACCCGAATGGTCCGTCTCCGGCAACAGAACAGTTCGTTCCTACTCTTAGAAGCGAGCCGCATCAAGAGAAAAATTGACGGAAATTCTTATTTGATAAATCGGAATTTGTTAAAGGAGCGTGATTAAGTGAATATAATTGACAAACTCTTGGAAACCCCGTGCTATATAATGGATTTCCTCCCTAAACAAGTACCCATGAATTGTAGTGGACAGTTTTTTGAAGTAGAAACTTATCTACTCAACCACTATGATTGCTGTGGGTTAAGAGATAGATTTATTGGCGTTATTTTGAAAGCGATGTGTTATTATCCTGTATCTGTTCAATGGGGCAAATGGATTGAACAGCCAACCCCCGAACAAGTAACAAAAATCATTGATACTATACTGGAAAGCCATTCTGGTGATGTAAATATATTATTTACAAGTAAAGATGTGCTTCTCCAGTTTGGATGGGATTGCTTAAATATAAACATTTATAATCCAGATGAAGAAATGTGTATGTTGTTTGAGAAAATTGCAGCTTCAGAAGGATTGTTCTGGCGGAAATCAGAGTAACAACTTCGCGTTTGTGGAGCGAAACGGAACAATGAAAGCCCCAGTGGGGCTTTTAAGCGACGGAACGGTCTGCGTTAGCAGATGGAGGGGCCTCGCCCCGACAAGTTCCATGCAGGTGCCCGTGGAAGATGAAATCCGAAATCATAGATTGACCGATATAAACCACAACATGATTTCAGGAGGACACGAGTATGAAGTACGATGCAACAGCCCCTTTTTGTTTCGCCACAGTGCACAAATTCGAGTATGGTATACAACATGTCAATTGTTTTATCTGCCAAAGAGTGTTAATCTTTTTTGACAGGGCTTGTAATTCCCAGTAAATCGGTATAGTATACAGGCAGAGAGTAATCCTGCCGTACCACTCGGGATTAACTGAGCCAGGCACGGCTGTTATCTGGAGGTATTCAATATGAGCAGTCCTCTGCTGGAAGTAAAAGACTTACAAGTTGCCGTTGGTGAGGAACAGAAGATCCTGCTGAACGGCTTGAATCTAACCGTCTGCCCCGGCGAGACCCATGTTCTGATGGGCCACAACGGTGCCGGCAAATCCACCCTGATGAGCGCCCTGATGGGCGACCCCCGTTATACTGTGACCCGCGGCCAGATCCTTTTCCGCGGGCAGGACGTGACCCACGAGCCCGCCGATGTGCGTGCCCGGCTTGGCATGTTCCTCTCCTTCCAGACCCCGGAGGAGATTCCCGGCATCACGCTGGAAAACTTCCTGCGCACGGCCCAGAGTGCCATCACCGGCAAGCCGGTCAAGGTATTCGCCTTCCGCAAGGAGCTGGCACAGCAGATGGATGCGCTGGGCATGGACCCCAGCTATGCGGACCGTTACCTGAACGTGGGCTTCTCCGGCGGCGAGAAGAAGAAGAGCGAGATCCTGCAGCTGCTGATGCTCAAGCCCAGGCTGGCTCTGCTGGATGAGACCGATTCCGGCCTGGATGTGGATGCCGTCAAAACGGTGGCACAGGGCGTGCGCGCCTACCACAACGCCGAAAATGCCCTGATCATCATCACCCACAACGCCAAGATCCTGGAGGGCCTGAAGGTGGACTATGTCCATGTGCTGGACGATGCCCATATCGTGCGCACCGGCGGTGATGAGCTGGTGAATGAGATCATTGAGGAGGGCTTCCACGCAGTGAAGGAGGACAAAGCAGAATGAGAGCTTTTGAATCCGAAAAGACCGATGTTGCTGAGGTTGACCGCAGCATCTACGATATCCGGGACGGCAGCAACGCTGCCTTTGAGGTGAGCTCCGGCCTGACCAGCGAGATCGTGGAAAAGATCTCTGAGGAGAAGCACGATCCCGAGTGGATGCGCATTTTCCGCCTGAAAGCACTGGAGACCTACAACAAAATGCCGGTGCAGAACTGGGGTCCTTCCATTGCCGGGCTGGATATGAACAACATCGTCACCTATGTCCGCCCCAACACCGAGATGCGGGGCAAGTGGAGCGATGTGCCCGAGGACATCAAGAACACCTTTGAGCGTCTGGGCATCCCCAAGGCCGAGCGTGCTTCGCTGGCCGGCGTGGGCGCGCAGTACGACTCCGAGGTGGTATACCACAATGTCAAGGCCGAGGTAGCCGCACAGGGCGTAGTGTACACCGATATGGAGAGTGCCCTTACCGGCCCCTATGCCGAGATGGTGCGCAAACATTTTATGCGGCTGGTGCCCCCCACCGACCACAAGTTTGCAGCCCTGCATGGTGCCGTGTGGAGCGGCGGCTCCTTTGTATATGTGCCCGCCGGGGTGCATGTGGAGATCCCGCTGCAATCTTACTTCCGTCTGAACGCCCCCGGTGCCGGTCAGTTTGAGCACACCCTCATCATTGTGGACAAGGGTGCTTACCTCCACTTCATTGAGGGCTGCTCTGCCCCCAAGTACAACGTTGCCAACCTGCACGCAGGCTGTGTGGAGATCTACGTCGGCGAGAACGCCCGGGTGCGCTACTCCACCATTGAGAACTGGTCGAAGAACATGTACAACCTGAACACCAAGCGTGCGCGGGTCGAAAAGGGCGGCACGATCGAGTGGGTCTCCGGCTCGTTTGGCTCCCACACCTCCTGCCTGTATCCCATGAGCATCCTGGCGGGCGAGGGTGCCCGGATGGAATTCACCGGCATCACCTTTGCAGGTGCCGGTCAGGATCTGGACACCGGTGCCAAGGTGGTGCACGCTGCCCCCAACACCAGTTCCCACATCACCACCAAGTCCATTGCCCGGGATGGTGGTATCTCCAACTTCCGCAGCTCCGTCACGGTCCTGCCCAACGCGAAGAATTCCAAATCTGCCGTCTCCTGCGAGAGCCTGATGCTGGATGATCGTTCCCGCTCTGACACCATCCCTGAGATGGACATCCGCTGTGACGCTGTGGATGTGGGCCACGAGGCAAAGATCGGGCGCATCAGCGAGGAGGCCGTGTTCTACCTGATGAGCCGTGGCCTTTCGGAAGAGGATGCCCGTGCCCTGATCGTGGGCGGCTTTGCCGAGCCCATTGCCAAGGAACTGCCCGTGGAATACGCCGTGGAGATGAACAATCTGATCCACCTGGAAATGAAGGGCAGCATCGGCTGAGAGGAGGGCCGGACGTTTTATGAATGATCTGAACATGAACCGCTTGCCGGTTGCAACTTGGAACCAGTGCGGCGTGAACAGCGCCCCCAAAGCAGCGGCGCTGCCGGAGCTTTCCGGGAATTTCTGGGGCGAGGTCAACTTCGCCTATATCCTGCCCGCAGGGGTGGGGGAAACCGAGAGCGACTTTTCCGCCTTTGCCGAGAGCGGCATGGGTGCTGAAACAGACGCTTATATCGCCGAAAACGCCACGGTCCGTCACGCACTGACCGTGGCTGAGGGTGTGTCCGTGGCGGAGCCTGTGATCTTGGAGGTGACACTGGATGCCGCCCATCCCACAGCCCTGACCAGCCTTTCGGTGGATGCAAAAGCGGGCAGCAGCCTGACCATCGTGCAGGTGCTGCGGGGCGATGCCGAACACGGTGCCGCCGCTTCCCTCACCCGCATCCGTGCGGGCGAGAACGCCCAAGTCCGGCTGGTGCAAATTCAGCTGCTGGGCGATAATGCCCGCCGCTGGAATGCAGCTGCCGTAGAGGAGGGCCGGAACGCCCGGGTCGAGCAGGTGCGCATTGAGCTGGGTGGTATCCTTTCTGCCTGCGGCACCCGCGCTGCGCTGAGCGCCGCCAAGAGCGAATATGATCTGGATGCCGTGTACTTTGGCAGCGGCAGTGCCCTGCTGGATTACAACGATGTGTCCGTTCACACCGCCAAGGACACCATGTGTGAGATGCACACCGCCGGTGTCCTGACCGGCCATGCAGACAAGATCCTGCGCGGCACCATCGATTTCAGGCGGGGTGCCAAGCGGGGCGTTGGCCACGAGAGTGAGGACGTGCTCCTGTTCAGCACCGATGCCCGCAACCGCACTGCACCGCTGATCCTGTGCGGCGAGGAAGAGGTTGAAGGCCAGCACGCCGCCTCCATCGGTCGCCTGGACGAGGAAAAACTGTATTATCTGCGCTCCCGCGGCCTGAGCGAGGCTCAGGCACGCCGCCTGATGGTGGATGCCCGCTTCGCCCCGGCACTGGACAAGATCCCGCTGGAAACCCTGCGGGACGAGGTACGTGCGGAAGCTGCAAGGAGGCTGGACAACGATGCCGAATGAATTCAACGATACCTGGCGCAGGGATTTTCCCATCCTTGCGGCTGACGAAAACGGCCAGCGGCTGGTCTATCTGGACAGTGCCGCCACGACCCAGCACCCCATGCAGGTGCTGGATGCCGTGACCAATTACTACAAAAACGACAACGCCAACCCCCACCGGGGCGTGTATGAGCTGGCCATGCGTGCCACTGATGCCCACGAGGGTGCCCGCCACCGGGTGGCGCAGTTCTTCCATGCCGAGGATGATGAGATCGTGTTCACTCAGAACACCACCGAATCTCTGAATCTTGTGGCGTACAGCTACGGCCTGCACTTCCTGCACGCGGGGGACGAGATCGTCCTCTCTGTTGCCGAGCACCACTCCAATCTGGTGCCCTGGCAGCGAGTGGCACAGGCCACCGGTGCAAAGCTGGTCTACCTGTACCCCGGCCCGGACGGCCGCCTGACCACCGACGAGCTGGACAAAAAGATCACTGCTAAGACCAGACTGGTCGCCATTGCCATGGTCTCCAACGTGCTGGGCCTGCGCGCTCCCGTGGAAGAGATCGTAACCCGCGCCCATGCCGTGGGCGCGGTGGTGGTGCTGGACTGCGCTCAGGCCGCCCCCCACATGCCCGTGGATGTAAAGCGGCTGGACGTGGACTTTGCCGCCTGCTCGGCACACAAGCTCTATGCCCCCATGGGCATGGGCGCGCTGTACGCCCGGGCAGAGCTGCTGGAAAAAATGCCGCCCTTCCTGAGCGGCGGCGATATGATCAGCACCGTGCATGAGCAGAGTGCCACCTGGGCTGAGGGCCCCCGCAAGTTCGAGGCCGGTACCCGCAATGTGGGCGGTGAGGTCGGCTTTGCCGCCGCACTGGACTACATGAATCACATTGGCTGGGATGCCATGATGCAGCACGAGCACGCCCTGCTGGGCCGGATGCTCAAGGGCATGGCGGCTCTGCCGTGGCTGACCGTTTATGGTGAACCGGTGGCCGACGGGCGATTCGGCGTGGTATCCTTCAATGTCAAGGAGGTTCACCCCCACGATGTGGCCACCATTCTGGACGCGGGCGGCGTGGCTATCCGGGCTGGTCACCACTGTGCCCAGCCCCTGATGGAGTATCTGGGCATCGGGTCCTGCTGCCGGGCAAGTCTTGCCCTCTACAACACGGAAGAAGATGTGGACGCCCTGCTGAATAATCTGGAAAATGTACGAAAGGTGATGGGTCTATGAATCTGAACGAGCTTTATACCCAGGTCATCACGGAAAACAGCCGCAGCAAGGAGAACCGCCACCCCGTTGAGGGGGCCACCCACAGCCTGGAGGGTGTGAACCCCAGCTGCGGCGATGATATCACCCTGCAGCTGCGCGTAAAGAATGGCGTGATCGAGGATGCTGGTTTCATCGGCAGCGGGTGCGCCATCTCGCAGGCATCGGCCTCCCTGATGATTGATCTGGTCAAGGGCCGCACCGTGGAGGACGCGCGGCGGCTGCTGGGACTGTATTTTAAGATGATCAAGGATAAAATCACGCCCGAGGAGCTGGACGAACTGGAGGACGCGGCTGCCCTGCAGGGCATTGCCCATGTCCCCGCCCGGGTCAAGTGTGCGGTGCTGGCATGGCACACGCTGGAAGAAGCTCTGGACGGCGAGGGCAAAGTAAAACAGTAAATGAAAAAGGGGCTGTTGCAAAATAGCCCCAACGAAAAAAATGAGATAGACTTCCCCGAAAGGGGTTGCCTATCTCATTTTTTGTTGTAAGCTGAAACTGTCATGAACCAACTACAACATGAACAGTATACAGGAAAGGGTGGCATATATCAACAGCTGACCCTACCAATAAGCGAAAATATTTTAATAGATGAACATGAACCGGTGTACAATGGAAAGCCTGAATCTGCGCCCCATCGAAAAATCCAAGATTGATTGTGCTAAAAAGCTGTTTGCGAGGTTGTCCGATGGACTTGTGACCTATGACCATGTAAGCAACTATCAGGAATTGCTGAATAAGGTGTTAAAATAAAGGGGTGAACGATGCCCATCTGGGCAAGTAGCAAAATTTTTCAGCAAATCTTGTGCAGCCCGCAGAAATCAATAAGTTCCATTGCAAATAACGTAAAATGCGTTACAATAAAGTTGAGGTGATAACCATGGAAAAAACGATGACGCTCAACCTTCGAGTCAACCCTACCGTTAAGCAGCAGGCCGAAGATGTGCTGAAGCAGCTCGGCATCCCGATGGCGACCGCCATTGATATGTACCTTCGCCAGATCACCCTGACTGGCGGCATTCCCTTCTCACTGTCTTTGCCGAAAGCTCCTGCGGCTCTGAACGCTGACACCATGACCGATGACCAGCTTCATGCAGCCTTGCAGGTGGGCATCAAGGAGATTCAGAACGGTGATACCGTGGATGCTGCAAGCGCATTCGCACAGTTCAGAGAACAGCACAGATGAAGCAGTATGACGTGAATATTTCTCATGCAGCCCTTAGCGATATGGAGCAGATTTACAGCTACATTGCCGACCGTCTGCTGGAGCCTGACACGGCTATGGGGCAGTATAACCACATTGCAGAAGCCATCCAGTCGCTGAACATCCTGCCGGAACGCTGTGCGCTGGTGGAAAGCGAGCCGGAGCGCACCCAAGGGCTGTGGCAGATGCTGGTGGACAACTACTCGGTGCTCTGCATTGTGGGCGAGGATGCCGTGTCGGTGGCTCGTGTGCTGTACAGTGCATCCGACCTTGTGCGCCGTCTGCGGAAAATGAAGTAAGGAGGTGCAGCCATGACTGCCGTGATTTACGCCCGCTATTCCAGCGATAATCAGCGCGAAGAATCCATCGAAGGGCAGATTCGTGAATGTACGGCTTATGCCGAAAAGAACGGCATTACCGTGGTCAAACACTACATTGACCGCGCCCTTTCCGCAAAAACCGACAACCGCCCGGATTTCCAGCAGATGATCAAGGACAGCGAAAAACGGCTGTTTGACATCGTGCTGGTCTGGAAGCTTGACCGTTTTGCCCGAAACCGCTATGATTCGGCCCACTATGAGTACCAGTTGGAACGAAATCATGTCAAGCTGGTATCTGCCACGGAGCCTATCTCTGACAGCCCTGCGGGTATCATGGTCAAGAGTATGCTCACCGGCATGGCTGAATACTACTCGGCAGAACTTTCTGAAAAAGTTGTGCGCGGCATGACCGAGAATGTTCTGAAGGGGAAGTACAACGGCGGCACGATTCCCATTGGTTTTAAGGTGGATGAGGAGAAGTTCTTTCAAGTCGACCCGCTGAAAGCTCCCTTTGTGGTAGAAGCCTTTCAGCGGTACAACGATGGTGCGACCATGAAGGAGCTGATGAACTGGCTGAACGACAGTGGCGTGACCACCAACCGCAACCAGAAGTTCACCTACAACAGTGTTCAGACGCTGCTGACGAACAAACGGTACATCGGAGAAAACCACTTCAAGGACATTGTGATGCCCGACAGCATCCCGGCCATCGTGGACAAGGACTTGTTTGAAGAAGTGCAGCAAAAAATCAAGAAGAACAGCCGCGCTCCTGCCCGCCACAAAGCCGAGGATGATTATCTGCTCACCACCAAGCTGTTCTGCGGAATGTGCGGCGCGATGATGTTCGGCGAGTGCGGTACGGGTAGAAACAAGGTCGTTCATCATTATTATAAGTGCGCCACCGCGAAGCGTTTCAAGACCTGCAAGAAAAAGACCGTCCGTAAAGAGTGGCTGGAAGATTTGGTCATAGCTGAAACCATGAAGCTGATTCAGGACGATGCCGTGATTGATGCCATCGTTGCGGAAGTGATGGAGTTGCAGGATCAGGAAAACACCACTCTCCCTTTGCTGGAAAAGCAGATGCGCGAGGTAGAGAACGGCATTGAAAATATGCTGAACGCCATCCAAGCGGGTGTGCTGACCAATTCCACCAAATCGCGTTTGGAAAAGCTGGAAGCCCAGCAGAAAGAACTTGAGGTTCGGATTGCCGAAGAAAAAATCGCTCGGCCTCGGTTGAGTGAAAATCAGGTTCGGTTCTGGCTGACCCGGTTCCGCAAGCTCGACCCGAACGTGAAAAGCCACCGGGAAACGCTTATCAATACATTCGTGAACGCCGTTTATCTCTATGATGAAAAAGTTTTGATTACATTCAACTACAAAGACGGCACAAAAACCATCACTTTCGATGAAATCGCCGCCAAAGATGCCCCAGAGGGCAATGGTTCGGATTTAGGTTGCTTCGCTCCACCAAGAACTCCAGTGTTGTAATGACACTGGAGTTTCTGTTTTATCTGGAAGTTTGTAAAGCTCCGCAAGGGTGGATTCGAACAGCATCGGCCGCCGCTATACGTCCCGGCGGCAAAAAGGCCCCTGCGGGGCCTTTTTAGATGCGCGGCTTGCGTAATCCACCCGCGCCCACCAAAAATGCTCAGCGTACGAAAATACGCTGAGCTTTTTGTTTTGCCAGACCACAGCAAAAACCGGCTGATGTCATTCACACCAGCCGGTTTCCTTTTACACCTTCGGATTTTTCTCTTTCCTCTCAGGATAGAGGAAGAAGCAGACATTCAGCACGATGCCCACAGCGATAGAAGTGGGCGCGGCCAGACCGGTCATGGTCAGGCTGGCGTTGGGCTGGATGCTCATGATGTAAGCCATCGGCAGGCGGACCAGAAGGGTCTGCACGAGGCCCTGCACCATGACCCAGACGGTTGACGAAGGCGCAGAGCGCCAGAAAACAGAAAAGAAACCTGCGTCAGAAACTCCTGCAAAGCCAGCGGCAGGCCAATGTCCAGGAACTTGCGGCACTGGCGGTTGAGACGGAAATCAGTCTTTTGAGCTGGAAAGGCAGATGTTTTTTCAGCAGCATCGCCACAGCGCACACGACGCTGACAGCCTGCGCCGCCGCGATGATGGCGGACACCACAGTGCCGTCGACGACGACCTGCCCGATGTACTCGGGGTGCTTTTCGCCCAGATAGCGGGCGATGAGGACGGTGATGCCCATTGCAAACTGGGTCACTACAAAGGTCACGAGGTTGAGCACCTGACTGCCGGTGGAGACAGCGGAAAGACCCGAGGTGGTTCCGAAACGACCCACCACCAGCAGGTCTACCGCACCGTAGGCGGCCTGCAGCACCAGCGCGCCCAGAATGGGCAGCATAAAGAGGGCCAGCTTTTTCGGGATACTGCCCTGCGCGAAATCGCTCTTATCGCTTTTCAAGAGAAGTTCTCCTTTCGCACATAACTTGATAGAATGTCCCGATGGTGCGGATGGTACACTCCGCATCCTCTTCGGAGATGCTGTCCAGACAGGGCGCAAGCTCCCGGAAATAATCCGCATCGTATTTCTTCGAAAGCTGCCGCCCCGCCTCAGAGAGAGACAGGTATCCAGCGCTACCACGAATATTACGCCAAAGATGAAAACTGGAAAAATTTTGTGCTGCACAACAAGGGCCCGGAAGCGTGGGAGCAGGACAAGGCAGAGCGGGAAATGGTACTGACCGAGTTTATCCCGTACCTTAAACAGCATTGCAATCTTTCGGCTATGGAGCAGACCGCCGCCACCGCTTTGCAGGAGGGGCAGAACATTTCGCCGGAACAGGCTGCCTATTACAACGCTGTTGTGGCCTATGTGCAGGACTGCCGCCCACTGCTCAACCAAGGCCAGTATGACTTGCCGGAACCGCCCAAGCTGGCCGACTTTGACCAGAGCTTGCAGGATTACAAGGCACAGGTGCAGGCCGAGATCGCGCAGGAAGCGGCTGCTGCCGGAATGACCGTAGAGGAATACGCAGCGGCAGGCTTTGAAGCACCGCAGCAGGACAGCTTTTCCATCTACCAGCTGCGCAATGAAGATTCCACCCGCGATTACCGTTTTGAGCCCTACGATTGCCTGCAGGCTGCCGGTTTGACCGTGGACAAGGCCAACTATACGGAAGTATACGCCGCGCCGCTGACTGCTGGCACCACGTTGGAGGACATCTACCGCACATTCAATATAGACCATCCAGCAGACTTCAAGGGACACTCGCTGTCTGTTTCGGATGTAGTGGTGCTGCACCAGAACGGGCAGGACACCGCCCACTACTGCGACAGTGTGGGCTTCCAGCAGGTGCCGGAGTTCTTACGGGAAAATTCGCTGCGCACCGCAGAACTTTCCACCGAACAGAACGAAAACATGATTGACGGTGTGCTGAACAATGCGCCCTCTTTAGGTGAGTTGGAAGCCAAAGCAAAGGCCGGAGAACAAATTTCTCTGACGGACCTTGCCGCTGCAGTCAAGGCCGAGGAAAAGGCACCAAAAGCCAAGAAGTCCCGCACAGCCAAGCCGAAAAAGCCGTCCATCCGGGCACAACTGGATGCCGCAAAAAAGGAGCAGAGCAAACAAACACCGCCACGGGAAAAGACAAAGGAATTGGAGGTATAAGCCGTGCAAAAATTTGAAAATATGGATGTGATCGCTGCGCTGGAAGCCATCATGCACCAGAACACCGCATACTATCACAGCGATTTTGCCTTTGACATTAAGATGCTGCGGGAGGCCGCCCGCAGCGACCAGCCGGAAGATAAGCTGTTGTTGTGGCTGTCCCGGCCCTCTGGAACATTCTGCTTCCGCGAACGGGATGTGCTGCTCAAAGATACGCAAGCCTACAACACATGGAAATTCTGCGGCGAACAGACCCATGACAGGATTCTTGCCTATGCGGTAGAGCTGACCGGCGCGGCCAACGGAACTGTGCAAGGCAATCTGTATGAACTGGACTACCAGCAGCATTTCCAGCACATCCGGGATGCCGCCCTGCCCGTGGGCTCCAATCGCCTGATCTACGAAAGTGGAATGCGGGAGATTGGCCTGAAAGAGCATCTCGACAGTCGCCCGGACGAATATTTCGGAGAGTTCGTGCGGTATGAAATGCAGCCCCGTGACCCGGAACTTCTGCAAGCGGCCATCCGGCAGGAGCAGCGCAGTCGAGAACCGGCACGGCCCGGTGACTTCAAAGAACATCTTGCGGCATTGCACACCGGGCTGATTGAGGCCGAGGCACAGCGTATCGTAGCCGATATGAAGCGTCTGGCTGCTCCCAACAGCCCGGACAAGAATCATTTCATGGTAGAGGTATCGCCCTATTTCACCAAGCTGGCATCCAGCCGGGACACGGACCAGCTGCTTGCCATGCTGCCGTATAAATCTTTACATCTGTCCAGCGTAAAAGACCGTTTTGGCATCTACGCGCTGATTGACAAAAACGAGAATCTGGACAAGGGCATTTGCAAGCCCCGCGCTTCTGTCCGCAAGCAGCTTTCCGAAACAAAGCAGGCCGCCAGCCCGAAAAAAGCAGCGGCCCGCAGCAAGCAACACGAAATGGAGGTATGACGCATGAATTTCAGCGTAGAAGAAGAAAATTTGATTTGTATGTACCACACCTCTGACCGCCGCCGCACGATGGCACGGATGCTGGCCGCCCTGCCGGATATGGACACGGAAATGCGGCGGCTGGCAAACGGTACCATTGCAAAGTTGGAGCGTATGACCGATGCTGACTTTGACGGACAGAGGTTTGATTTCACGGGTGAGTGATACCGCCAGCTTGACAACGACACATTATTTTCAATCAAAGTAATGTGTCGTTGTCAACACAGAAATAGCCGGACACGGTGGCCTTGGGGTTGCTGTGTCCGGCTATTTTTCATGTATCAGTCTTTATCTTTTTTCTCGGTGGGATTTTCCGGCAGTTCGGCGGCATCTTCTACAATGTCGGTCACAAGCTGCTGGAAGTCAAACGCATTCTTTTCTGTGATAACAGGCTTGCCGGTTTCCGCTTCAAGAGCCTGCCGCGCAATGCCGGCCACCTTGCCGCCGCGTTTGGCAACCTGCTTGTTTTCTTCAAAGGTCTGTGGCTTTGCAGTTTTGGAAATATCCGTGGTGGAGGCTTCCGCCAGCATGGTCAGCACAAGTTCCAAATCAGTCATATTGTCCCGGAGATTTTCTTTCGTCAGACCTTTCAGCCGCTTGTACTGTCCTGTGGTCATGCCGGACCATGCACGGGAGATTTCGTCGGTCAGGATAGCGTACTCCTTGCCCTTTTGCACTCCGCGCTTCTTCCATTCATCCGTCAGCTCATTTCGGATGCGGATTGCCAAAAGCCGCTGGTGAATCCATTCTTCGGAGTAGCCTTTTTTCAAATAGGTATCAAGCGCACGGTCAATGGCCCGCTCCGGGTCAATGGTTTCCTCGATGCGTTCCTTGCCCACCATTGCCAGCCATGCCTTGAACGGTTCAGCTTTCGGAGACGGAATGGACTGGATGATACGTAGGAGCTGTTCGGTGTTGGCAACGTCAGTTTTACGCTTTTTTCCATCTGTTGCCGTCATTTTCAACTGCTGACAATTTGTCAGCAGTTCATCTGCGCCTTCTTCTTTCAGACGCTGTTTGAGCTTTGCCCAATAGTTACTTGCACCGCGCGCGGTCGTTTGGTCGGTCAAGACTGCAATAACATCTGTAATCGAAAAATACCATTCTTCCTTTTCTGCATCCCATGCAGTACGGATTTTCTGATCTTCAAAAAGCTGGATGGAGCTATTGTCTTTCACTTCTGCCATAGAGGGTTCCTCGCTTTCGTTGTCTAGGTCTATTTTACATGATTTCGGGTGGAAACGCCACCCGGTCTAAGCGTTTGTAGTTCAAAAATTCGGGCAATATTTTGTGCAGATTTACCGTTCTTGCATCTGCTCCTTTCCCGGCGTTGTCCGCAGAATGCCGTCCACATTCTGCTTTATGATGCCATACTCCTGCATCTGGCGTTTGGCATCATTGTACTGCCGCTGCATCTGGTCTTTCTGCTCGGCCAGTTGCTTATACTCGTTTTTCAGGGCGTAGAGGTCGGGCAGCTTTTGAAAGCCCTGCTCTTTTAGAGCTTTCGCCGCTGCTTCATAGAGAATCAAGGTTCCTTCATGCTTACGTCGGAACTGCTTTTTGTCAGCAGCCCGCTGATACTCCTGCAACAGTGGGTGCAGTTCCTTACAGGTGGTTACATCCTTTATCAGCACGGCCATTTCTGCAAGCCGGCGCTCTGCTGCTTTCAATGCGGCGGCAGCTTCGGTGCTGGCGGTGGTGATCTCGGCCACCCGGCTTTCCAAATCCGGGTAACTATCAATTTCATGCTCCGTCAGAAAGTTCAGCGTCCGGGCAGCCTGTTTCAAATTGTGGAGTTTTGCCCACTTCTCATACCCTGCGGACTGCTGGGCCTTGATGCTGTTTTCCAAATCAATCCGCAGCGAAATTTTGCGGTTTTCTTTGGGCTTCCGCTCCACGAACTGCCCTTTGATGCGCTCGGTGATGGCTTCCTCGGTGTAGATTTCACCCAGCGTTTTGCAGCGGGTGAACCGCCCCTGTCCGGGCGCACGGAACGAAACATACTTGCCCCGCTTGACTTCATAGCCCTGCTCCTGCAGGAGCCGCAGAAAATCGTCAAAATCCTTGGCCTGCGGGATGGCTGCATCTATGGCGGTTTTCAGCTTCGCCTTCCAGCTCGTGCCCTTGCGGTGTGCATCCCACTCGGCATAGCTTTTGCCCCGGTCTTGACCGGGCATTACCACGGACAGGCCATGTTCCTTACACAGCCGGTCGCTGGTGCGCCGGATGTAGGCATAACTCTGTCGGTTAGAAACATATTTGCGCTGATTCACCATGTCCACAGCGCAAAAGATGATGTGGTTGTGGATGTGCTCTTTGTCAATGTGCGTTGTCAGCACATAGGGATATTTTCCTTGCAGGACTTCATCTGCAAGCTGCCGGCCAATCTCGTGGGCCTGCTCCGGCGTGGTTTCGCCCGGTGCGAAAGACTGTATCAGGTGGTGGGCCAGATTGTTGCCTTTCTGCATGGCTTGTGATAGCAGCAGTTCAAATTCGATGTCGGCGGTTTCGTAGGAGCAGGCAAAGGAGGATACCAGCATTTTTTCATCCGTCTTTGCCGGATTCTCGATGTAGTCCAGTGCCTTTTTCAGCGTTGACTTGATAGGATGTATCTTTGTAACTGCCATATCTGCGCCAATGCTCCCTTGATGTCCGCAACGTCTTGTGTGTACAGCGGCCCCATGCTGTTCAGCCGCCGCGCGATCTGATTGACGTTGACACCAATCTTTTGCAGTTCGGCGGTTTGCGCCCGGATGTCGGTGGTGTCGATGTGGACAACATAACCGTCTATCAGCATCTTCCGGGCGTAGGCAGAAAAGTTCCGGGTATGCAGCAGAGCCATCTTCTGCCGGATAAGTTCCCGTTCCTCCGGCGTCACGGGAACACGCAGAACAATTTTTCGGGTTCGGTTCGTCATAGTTTCACCTCGTTTCTTGGGGGTCTGGGGTACTCCATGCGCTGCCTCCATTCTTCATAAGAGTTTGAGATTATCCCAACAAACATTTTTCATTTTCGGGCAAGGGACCTGAAAATCCGAAAAATCGCAAGCGGGTACTCGCTTGCTGTGCTTGCTATCGAAACCCTACCTTCTATTTCTCCCTCTACTAATACTACAATCCTTAACAAGAGAAATGGCTTAGGCAGAATAAAATAAAAACACAAATTTCATAAAAATAAAGAAATTCACTCAAGCAAAATTCAAATAAAAAGAAGGCGTCTGGTTGGAACAAAAAAGGCCGATTGGAGCGGAAAAGACTTTTCAAGTCTGCTATAATAATTACTGAAAACGCCGAAGGGCGCTTTCAAAAAGCCTACGAGTTAGCACGTCCTAACTAAAAGGAGGAATTTTCAATGTCTGAAGTGAGTACGGACAAAAAACTGAAAGGAAAAGACCTTATTACCATCGGTATCTTTTCCGCAATCTACTTTGTCATCAACTTTGCCTTTATGCTTCTGGGAGGTATTCACCCTGTTCTTTGGATGCTGATGCCTGGCTTTATCGCTGTGTTTGCAGGCATTCCCTTTATGCTGATGGTCGCAAAGGTTCAAAAACCGGGTGCAGTTTTCCTGATGGGGCTTATCACGGCTCTTATCTATTTTGCCACAGGACAATTTACCCTGGTGATCCTGATCTCGATGGCTTCTACTTGCATTTTGGCTGAAGTTGTCCGAATGGTGACTAAGTATAACAGCTTCAAGGGAAATTCGATTGCCTATGTGATTTTTTCTCTGGGGATGGTTGGTTCTCCCCTTCCCATCTGGTTGTTTAAGGCCGATTTCTTGGCACAGATTACAGAACAGGGAATGCCCGCTGATTATGTTGCGGCAGTTGAAGCTCTGTCATCCAATGCAATGCTAATCGTTCTGTTTGTTGCTCCAATCATCGGTGGTATCATCGGCGCATTTATTGCCAGAGGTCTGTTCAAAAAGCACTTTGTAAAGGCAGGAATTGTGTGATGAATGGGGAGGGCAAAAAACATACATTAAGGTTCGATCCACGGACGGAATTGCTTTTGTTGGTGCTGGCAAATATTGTGGCCTTTACCCAGCACTCCGTATGGGTTGAAATTACATGGGTTATTTTTCTGCTCCTGCTGATCGTTGCCTGCGGATGCCAAAAATCCGCAGGCAAACTGGCAATCGCATTTGGAATTTGTCTGGCGCTACAATACTATGTATTTCCAAACGGACCGAAAATTTTAGCCAGCAGCTTCACAATCATTGTATCTTATGCAAGAAAGATTTTCCCTTGTTTGATTGTCGGTACAATGGTATTACAGAAAACGCCCGTCCGGGAATTGATGGTTGCACTTCGGAAATGGCATATCCCGCAGGGATTGATTATTCCTTTGTCTGTAACTGTCCGATATTTTCCGGCTTTAAAAGAAGAAACCGGCTATATCCGGGATGCCATGAAGCTCCGTAATATTCATGGAGTACAAAAAATTGAATGCTTACTGGTGCCTACAATGATCTCTGCCACAACAACAGCGGAAGAATTATCCGCCGCCGCTGTTACGCGGGGGATTGAAAACCCTGCACCAAAGACAAGCATGATTGAAATGAAGCTCGGTGTGCAGGACTTTTTGTGTCTGGCAGCAGGTTTGATTTTTTGTGTGATTTCAATTACGGTAGGTTAAGGAGGTGTTCCATGTGATCCAAATTCAGGATGTATCGTTTGAATATGAGAAAGAGCAGGGAACGCTTTCCCATATTGACCTAAATATCCAACAGGGAGAATGTGTTGTCCTTATAGGGGAGTCGGGCTGTGGCAAAACAACAGTGACAAAACTAATCAACGGCTTAATCCCTCATTTTGTCGAGGGCGGCACTTTATCTGGCACAACGATTGTGAACGGTATGGAAGTGCCGAAAACAGAAATGTACCGTCTGGCAGAGCAGGTTGGATCTGTGTTCCAAAATCCGAAATCTCAGTTTTTCAATATTGACTCGGACAGCGAGATCACTTTCGGTCTGGAAAATGCGGGTGTCGAACCAAAGAAAATCAAAGAGCGCTATGAGGCCACTGTTTCCGCCCTGAAAATTCAATCGCTTTTGGGAAGAAATATTTTTTCCATGTCTGGCGGAGAAAAACAAAGTCTTGCGTTTGCCTCTGTATATGCCATGAACCCGTCCATTTTTGTATTGGACGAGCCGACGGCAAATCTGGATGCTGACGCGATTGACACCTTACGCCAGCAGATTATCCAGATCAAAAAAGAAGGACGGACGGTTGTTATTGCCGAACACCGCCTATATTTCCTGATGGATCTGATTGACCGGGCAATCTTCATTCAAAAGGGGAAAATCGTTCAGATATTTTCCGGGAATGAGTTTCGCAATCTTTCGGATGAGCAGCGTATCAGGATGGGGCTTAGAAGTCTTGTCCATCCTGTGCTGGAGCTGCCTCCTGCCGATCCGTCAGGAGCGCAGGAAGGCTTATCCGTAGAAAACCTTTCCTGTGCTTTTGATAAGCAGCCGGTATTCAGCGGTCTTGGCTTTTCTGCAAAACGAGGCGAAGTGTTGGGAATTGTCGGTCATAACGGCGCAGGAAAAACGACGATGACACGCTGCCTGTGCGGGCTTTTGAAAGAAGTGAATGGAACCGTCCGGCTGGACGGGCAAACACTGAAAGCAAAACAGCGTAATGAGGCCAGTTTTTGTGTGATGCAGGATGTGAACCATCAGCTTTTTTCAGACAGCGTATGGAACGAATGTGAACTGGCGCAGCCGGATTGTCCGCCGGAGCGGATTGAAGAAATTCTCAGGTCTTTTGATTTGCTGGATTTCAAAGACCGCCATCCGATGGCCCTGTCAGGAGGTCAGAAACAGCGCCTTGCGGTGGCAACCGCTATTCTCTCCAACAAGGATGTACTTGTCTTTGATGAGCCGACCAGTGGCCTGGACTATCACCGTATGCTGGAAGTGAGCAATATGATCCGCAAGTTGAATGATGAGAATAAAATTATCATCATTGTTTCCCATGATTTTGAGTTTTTGGGCCGGACTTGTGATAAAATATTTGATATGGAGGGATGCTCCAAAGAAAGGAGGTAGCGTCTATGCCGGAACTGCTCCAAGAAATGTATTACGGTCCCAATGTTCAAAACTTGATCGAGTCAGATGATTGCAAGGTAATGCGTTTAAGCGATAACTCCGGTGAAGGCATGATGACGCTCTATCATGTCTTTCCCGGTGTGTTTCTTATGTATAATGATTTCCACATGAAGGAGTGCGTTTCGGGCTTCCAGACAGATATGGACCTGCTTTGCATCGACCACTGCCGGGAAGGGCGCATTGAGCAGGAAGTCGGCCAGAATGCCTTTAGCTATTTAGAGGCTGGCGATCTTCGGGTGGATCGCCGCATCCATCATTCGGGCAAGGTGGAGTTTCCCCTTTGCCACTACCACGGTATTTCCATTGGCTTTCAGGTGGAAACCGCGGCAAAAGAAATTCCAGCCTATATGAAGGGCTTTTCTGTTGACCTTTACGAATTACAAAATAAATATTGCAGTGACCGTACACCTTATGTCATTCCAGGAGAACCGGCCATTGAGCATATTTTTTCCGAACTTTACAATGTGCCGGTCAAAATCAAAAAGGACTATTTCAAGATCAAAGTGCTGGAACTGCTTCTATATCTGGATGCGTTAGAGTTGTCGGGACATACAGAGGAACGTCCATATTTCTACAAGGGTCAGGTCGAAAAAATTAAGGCAATTCAATCACTTTTAACACAAGATTTGACAAAGAACTACACGCTGGAAGAACTCTCCGCAAAGTTTGATATTGCATTGACACCGATGAAAAATTGCTTTAAGTCTGTTTATGGCAGTCCGATTTTTACATACATGAGGAACTACCGAATGAACTATGCAGCGGCTTTGCTGAAATCAGATAAGTCGTTGAAGGTGGCTGATGTTGCTGGTCTTGTAGGATATGACAGTCCCAGCAAATTTACCGCTGCTTTTCATCAGACGATGGGAAAAACGCCATTGGAATATCGGAAATCAATTATCTGATTGGCACAGAAAAGGCCGCGTGGAGCGGAAGAAAAAACTGAATCATGATAAATTAAGGATGGTTAGTAGGACTTAGCCATCCTTTTTTCTTTACTGACCGAATAGAACGAAAGAGGTGAATTACTATGAAACAACAAAAAAAGAGTTGGGTCAAAACTCTACTTTCCTTTGCAGAACCCTGCAAGGGAAAGATGATCCTCTCGGTTTTATGCGCTATTTTTAGTGTCGCTGGTGGATTTATTCCGTTTTGGGCAGTTTATAAAATTCTGCTTCTGTTTATCAACCGTACTGCCACAGGAAACAATATTCTGTTATGGTGCTTGGTTGGCGTAGGCGGGTACCTGATCCGTGTGCTTTGTTTTGGTATCTCCACAATTTTGGCGCACATATCCGCGTATACGATACTGGAAGGTATTCGTCTAAAAATTGCAAATCGTCTAATGAAAGCCCCGCTTGGCGAGGTAATGAGACGGAGAATCGGTTATCTGAAAAACATCATCATGGATAAGGTGGAGGACTTAGAGCCGCCCTTGGCGCATGTAATTCCAGAACTGACTTCTAATCTGCTCCTGCCGCTGGCTATTTTCGTCTGGATGCTAGCAATAGACTGGCGTATGGGACTTTCGATTTTGATTGCTCCTGCGTTGGCTATGATTCCGATGTTCTTCCTTATGAAAAATTATAACAGCCAGTATGCAGCCTACATGGAGGCAAATAACCATGTCAACAACATTATTATCGAGTATGTAGAGGGCATTGAGGTTGTTAAGGCGTTCAACCAAAGTACCAGTTCCTACGAAAAGTTTGTAGGCGCTGTGAAGTCCTTTAAGGATTTTACTCTCAACTGGTTCAAAAGCACATGGAAAACCATGAATTTAATGATGGCGATTATGCCGACTACCTTGCTTGGGGTACTCCCTGTTGGTTTGCTGCTGGTGCGTGGTGGAAGTATTACTCCCGCTGAACTTGCAATGGGAATTATCCTCTCACTTAGTATTGTGGGGCCACTGATGAAAGCTACGACCTTTATCAACGAAGCAAAATCTATGGAGTATGCGGTTGAAGCAGCAAATAAGCTTTTGAATCTTCCCAATTTGCCGGATTCCGGGGAATTTGTTCCAATCAATCATACCGATATTGTCTTGCAGGATGTGTCCTTTTCTTATGACGGTACAACACAAAATGAAGTGTTGCATGGTATCAGCTTAAATATGCCACAGGGGAGCTTCACTGCACTGGTCGGACCGTCTGGAGGAGGAAAATCAACGGTGGCTCGCCTGATTGCACGGTTTTGGGATGTAACTGGTGGCAGCATCTCCATTGGCGGCAAAAATATAAAAGAGCTTTCAATTCACCAGCTTTCTGAATTGGTCAGCTTCGTGACACAGGACAATTTCCTGTTCAACTGCTCGCTCAAAGAGAACATCCGCCTGGGTAATCCAAATGCTACGGATGAGGAAGTATATGCCGCCGCAAAAGCGGCTTGCTGCGATGATTTCATTGCTCGGCTGGAAAAAGGATATGATACCCCTGCCGGTGATGCCGGCAAGCGGCTATCTGGCGGAGAAAAGCAACGAATTGCTATTGCGAGAGCAATCTTGAAAAATGCGCCTATTGTGATTTTGGATGAGGCAACTGCCTTCACTGACCCGCAGAATGAAGATAAAATCCAGAAATCCATCATGGCCCTTTCCAAAGGAAAGACCCTGCTGGTGATTGCACATCGTCTGTCTACCATTCAAAACGCAGATCAGATTGTTGTTCTGAAAAAAGGGCAGATTGTTGACTGCGGAAAGCAGGGGGAACTCTTGGAACGCTGCCCGCTTTATGCAGATATGTGGCAGGCGCATATTGGCGCAAAGAACTGGTCTGTGGGCGAGAAAAAGGAGGTGGCTGGTAATGTTTAAGTCAATGAAACGCATTATTCGATGGGCTGGCAAGTACAGAGGTCGTCTTTATCTTGGCTCTGTATTCTCTTTTTTCAGTAGTTTATCTACAGCCATCCCGACAATGGCTGCTGCTTATGCGCTGGATAAATCTATTCAGGCATATTGGGCGCATACCACAATTGACGCTTCTTTGATCTGGAAAATGCTGTGGATTATTGTTGGCTCTATTGCGTTGAATTTCCTGTTTTCTTATCTACGGGCAATTTTGCAGGAAAGTATCGGCTATGAAGTTGCCGCAGGACAACGCATCCACTTGGGGAACGTTCTGAAACGGGTTCCCCTTGGGTACTTTTCACAGAACAGTGTCGGTGACATTCTGGCCGGAGTTACCACGGAATTATCTACTTTGGAATTACAGGGCATGAAAATGGTGGATGTCATCATCAACGGTTATGCAAAATTTATTGCCATCGTTTTATGCCTGATCTTCTTCAGCCCTGTTGCGGCGGTTATTTCCATTGTCGGCGTTGCTCTTTCGGCGCTGGCTTTGCAGGGGATTAGCAGACACAGTGAAAAAACCGCTGCAACAACCCATAAAGCAATGGAAGATATGTCCGGCGCAGCGATTGAATACATCCGGGGGCTTTCCATTGTGAAGTCCTTTGGACAGGAAGGTGCTTCTATTGAGAATTTTCGTAATGCCAGTAAGGAATTGAAAGATATTCACATCAAGGTAGAAAAGGGCTATACACCATATAACTGCCTACACCTGTTTGTGTTGAAGCTGGCATCTATGGGGATCGTCTTGGTATGCGCGTGGCAAGCATTGCAAGGGCAAATGAGTATATCTGTTTTTCTGATGTTTGTTCTTTTCTCCTTTGTTCTTTTTGGCAGCGTGGAAAATATCAATGATGCTGCGCACACTCTTGGGGTTATTGATTCTGCCATGAACAAGTTGGAAGCATTAGAGAATGTAAACTATATCGACCAGGATGGCACCGATATAAAACCGGCAACCTATGATATTGAGTTTAGGGATGTTTCTTTCGGATATGACAGCCGGATTGTTCTGCATGACCTGAACTTCAAAATTCCGCAAAATAGCACAACGGCCATCGTGGGGCCATCTGGCAGCGGAAAATCTACGCTGTGTAACCTGATTGCCCGTTTCTATGATGTGAACAGCGGAACGATTACCATTGGTGGAACGGATATTCGCCGATTTACCTGCGATAGCTTGCTAAAAAATATCAGTATGGTTTTTCAGAATGTCTATTTGTTCCGGGATACCATCAAGAATAACATTAAATTCGGCAGCCCGGACGCTACGGATGAACAGATTATCGCCGCCGCAAAAGCAGCCCGCTGTCACGACTTCATAATGGCTTTGCCGGACGGTTATGACACAGTGATTGGTGAAGGGGGTTCTTCGCTTTCCGGCGGTGAAAAGCAAAGAATTTCTATCGCCAGGGCGATGCTCAAGGATGCTCCCATTGTTATCTTGGATGAGGCAACCGCAAGTATTGATCCAGAGAATGAGCATTTGATCCAAGAAGCGATTTCTGCTCTAACACACGGTAAAACTATTATTACGATTGCCCATCGTCTGGCCACGATTGAGAACGCCGACCAAATCCTTGTGATTGATGGCGGAACTGTAGCTCAGAGGGGTACGCATAAGGAACTGCTGCAACAGGAAGGGACTTATAAAAAGTTCATCCAGATCCGCGAACAAGCCGAAGGCTGGCGAATACAGTAAGGGAGGTCTTGATGAAACTTCATGCGTCCGGGGAGGACTACCTGGAAACCATCCTTGTTCTCCAAAAGAAACGCGGTATGGTGCGCTCCGTAGATGTGGCCCGGCACATGGAGGTGTCAAAGCCCAGCGTGTGCCATGCAGTGGCTACCTTGCGGGACGGCGGCTTTCTTATGATGGACGAAGATCACTTTCTCCATCTGACCAATGTGGGCCGGGAAGTGGCGGAGCAGATCTACGAAAAGCACCGCTTCTTTACCGACCGGCTGATCGAGGCCGGCGTAGACCCGGTAACGGCGGAAAAGGACGCCTGCCGGATGGAGCATGTCATCAGCCAGGAGTCCTTCGAGCGTCTGCGCGATGCCTATAAAACCAAAAAGGAATGATCCGCCCGCATAGCAAACGGGTAAAACAGTAACGCGGCCGGGCACATCGAACCCGGCCGCGTTATTCGTCTTTTTGAAATGCTTCCGCCTGTTTGCAAAGCGCAATATATTTTTCAATTTCCGCCTCACTTTTCCCGGCAAAGAAGTCTACAACTGTTTTTGAAACCGTCTGATTTACCATGTCTGGAAAAATGGCAGCATCCACGCTGATATTTAATTCTTTGGCGACAAGAGCCACCGTTTCAAATTTGGGGTTACTCTGGCAGGTTTCCAAATCTATGATTGTACGGGCGTTCATATTGAGCCGTTCAGCCAATTTTCTCTGTGTCAAATGCTGCCGCTTGCGTTCTGACCGCACTTTCCATGCAAACAAGTCAAGAGGATTGTTCACTATACATCACCTCTACCTCATTGTAGGGTGTGCTATCGCTCATATAAATAGCCATACAACTCATATTGTGTGAGTTATAGCTCATAATTTGAAGCAAAGAGCTATATGGATAAGAGTATCAAAATAAAGGAGCGCAAAATAAAATGGGGCTTACCGCCCACTCGAAAAGCCCTAACACCAATTAAAAAAATATTCAAATAACGTAGGGACGAGCCATACTCATAGAAGTGAGTTGTGGCTCGCTTTTTATATACTTCAATTCACATCCGATAAAGCCCCGCATTTTTACAACCTACGATTGGGTATCGGATGCCGTTCTCCGCCTCGTTTTGCTCTGGCCTATAAACCCGAACAGAACGAAAGGAACAATTCTATGAACGGCAGGAAAAATTTTCATATCAATCTTAAAAATCAGCCAAATGAACCCGTTGGTGAACGAGTAGTGAGCGAAAGGGGAAGAAAAGAGCTGCCTCCCAGCACGAGGGGAGGTGAAAACTTGAAACCAAACCGCTACTACGAACACAAGCAGCACGCCTTTGACAGCTACTGCAAAAAGGTGTTGAAATGCGAGGCATGTAACGGCTATCGGCAGATCAGCCGTCATCAAAAACGTTTTGCATCTTTGGAGGAACTGTCCGAGGCAGACATGGCCCAGCTTGCGGTTTATGATTGTTACTCATGGGAGTATACGGCTTTTCCCGTGGGAAATGCTGTTGTCCTAATCGAGAACGACCGATTGGCCACAGCACTTCTACGGCTGTCACCAAAAGACCGGGAAATTTTTATGATGCACTGGTTTCTATGGATGACAGACGAACAGATAGCAAAGTGCATGGGCATGGCCAGAAGAACGGTCAATACTCACAGGTATAAAGCCTATCGGCTGCTGAAAAAGCTGATGGGAGGTGAAGCGGATGACTAAATCTGCGCACACACGGGCATCGCTGCTTCCTTACCCGATAATCGCTGCCGCTGTTGCAGGAGACGCCGAAGCAGTGAGCCGGGTAGTCCAGCATTATTCCAGCTACATTGCCGCACTGTCAACTCGGACGAGCTATAGCTCTGACGGCTATCCTCGTCTGCAAGTTAATGAAGAACTGCGCAATCGTCTGGAAGCAAAACTGATAATTGCTATCCTTGATTTTGACTTGACCTGATTCAACGTAGGCATCGTGTGCTGTTCCCCTTTCCATACGATGCCTTTTCTAGTTCTTTGACAAAGAAAGCCCGCAAGACAATGGCGGTGCATCATAGGGCAAACGGATACGTTGCTGTCTGTATCGAGCCGGGCGGTGGGTGCGCCACGATGCTTTTCTCTGAAAAGTGGAGCGATCATCACCACGCCGTAATGCAAGCGCAGCTGCTTGCGGGCCATGACATACCGACAGGCTGATACTCCCTTACCGTCAAAGTCCGAGCGTTCAGAGCGTCGCAGGCAATGAGTAGGGCTGCATGAGGAATGCAGGGGTGAGATTCCCGTGGGCTGCTGCCAGCAGCCATCCGTTGGCTCATTTTTTAATTTTAAGAAAGGGGATTTTTACGATGCAAGCGAAAAAGACAAACCCTGAAAAAACAAAAAATCCAGAGATGCTTACTCTGGATTCGACTTATCGTATTGGCAATCGCTCCTTTATCGTTGAGCCGGTGTTCAAAGAAGAAAGTTCCCAGACCTTAGGAGAAGTTCTTCTCCGGCTGATGAAATCCGAAAGCGAAAAATTATAATGACCTTTCGGGAGGCAGCGGACAGAGAAAGCGGATTGTGTTATAATATAGGTGTACAAGTGAATTTGCTATTCGACTGTCCCAAGAAAGGAGCGAGTATGAAACAGTCGAGTAACAAGAAATCCCGTGAAGCAACCGCTTTTCTCTATGAGCGTCTTTCCCGTGATGATAATTTGGAGGGCGAGAGTTACAGCATCGGCAACCAAAAGAAACTGCTCACCAAAGTTGCAAAGGAAAAAGGCTATACCAATCTGGTTCACTTTCTGGATGATGGCATTTCCGGCGTGACCATGAACCGTCCCGGTTTCGTTGAAATGATGCAGCAGCTTGAGCAAGGAAAAGCCTCCGCTGTGTTCGTCAAAGACCTTTCCCGTCTGGGCCGAAACTATATTGAGGTCGGACGGCTGACAGAAGAATTTTTCCCGGACCATGACATCCGACTTGTTGCCGTTTCGGACAACATCGACACGGCCAAGGGAGAAAACGAACTGGCACCCATCCGAAACCTGTTCAATGAATGGTATGCCCGTGACATCAGCAAGAAACGCCGTATCAGTAATAAAATCAAAGGCAACTCCGGCGAACCGATGGGACTTCCTCCCTATGGGTATATCAAGGACCCGAACAATCCCAAGCATTGGGTCATTGATGAAGAAGCTGCACAAGTTGTCCGGCGCATTTTTGATATGACGTTGGAGGGCTTTGGCACGGAACAGATTGCCACCCAGTTTGAAAAGGAAGGCATCCTGACGCCGCAGGCCTACTGGATTCAGAAAGGCATCGGCCGTCCCGGAAAGACCAAGACACGTCCAGCAACCAAGTGGAACGGCTCCACGATTACCCATCTTCTGTACCAGCAGGAGTATTGTGGTGATGTTCTGAACTTCAAAACCTACTCCAAGTCCTACAAGAATAAGAAGCGGATTCATAACGACCCGGAAAATTGGGTAGTGTTCCAAAATGTTCACGAGCCAATTATTGAGCGAGCCGTGTTTGAACAGGTACAGCAGAAACGCGGAAAAATGCGCAAACGCCGTACCAGCAACGGAGAACACAATATGTTCTCTGGCTTGCTTGTCTGCGCAGACTGCGGCTGCAATCTGCATTTCCACTTCAATCAGGGCAACCCGGAAATCAAGTATTTCAACTGCTCCAACTACAAGGGCAACCGTGGCACCTGCCAATCCACCCACTACATCAGGGTAGACTTTCTGGAAGAAGTGGTGCTGGGCGAGATTCGGCGGCTGACCAAGTTTGCCAGCCTCTATGAGGACGACTTTTTGAAGGCTGTTATCGGGCACTCCCAGCAGGCGGACGAAGCCGACCGCAAGCTGAAAGAGAAAGAGTTGAAAGCACTCCTTGCCCGTGATGAAGAACTGGACGGCCTCTTTGAGCGCATCTATGAGGACAATGTTTCCGGCAAGATCTCTGATGAACGCTTTTCCAGAATGTCCCGGAGATATGAGGACGAGCAAAAGGAGCTGACCGAGAAAATCAAACAGCTCCGCTCCGAAATCGAAAAGCAGAGCAGCCGCACCATGACAACGGAGATGTTCATCAGTCTGGTTCGCAAGTACACCAGAGCAAAAAAGCTGACACCCCGGATGCTGAATGAACTGGTGGAAAAAATCGAAGTGTTCAATGCAGAAAAGGTCAACGGTGTATGGGAGCAGCGGCTCCGCATTCACTACAACTGCGTGGGCACCATCGAGATTCCAAGCGCACTTCCTTTACCGACACCCGATGTATCGGTGAATACAAGAAAAGGCGTAGTTGTGAACTACGCCCCCTGTGATGTCGCTATTTAGCAAATAAAAAATGACGAATGCTCTTTAACAGCTAAATGCTGTAAGAACATTCGTCATGGTGCAGTAAAGCAATCCAAATCCGAACCATTTCCCTTTGATGCGGCTTCTGCCGCTTCCCCAAAGGTGACGGTCTGTGTTCCTTCTTTATAGTTGAAGGTTATCAAAACCTTATCATCATACAGGTAAATCGCATTGATGAAGGTATCCACTAGTGCCTGCCGCTGGTCTTTCAGGCTCATGTCCAGCTTACGGAACCGCAGCAGCCAAAACCTGATAAATTCTTCGGTCACTTTCGGCTTCGCCAGCTTTTCTTCCGCAATGCGTGCTTCAAGCTCACGCTTGGTTTCTTCCAGCTGCTCCAACCGCTCCTTGGTGGAGCTGGTCAGGATACCGGCCTGAATCGCATTGAGCATATTCTGGATACCGGATTCTGCATCCCGGAGCTGCTTTTTATAAAGGGGAATGTTGGTATTCTCCTTGTTTTGCAGTTCCATCACCTTGGCGATGATGGATTCCATAGCGGCATCGTCTTTCACAAGCTGCATGGTCTGGTTGACCACCAGATCTTCCAGCCACTGTTTGCGGACGGTCTTTTTCTTGCAGCCCTTGTGCTTTTTGGCAGTGGCACATTTATAGTAGCGGTGGACTTCACCCGTCCGGCTTGTGCCGCTTTCGCCAAACATCAACGCCCCACAGTAGCCGCAGAACAGCTTGGTGGTGAGCAGGTAGTCATCCTCTGCCTTTCTACGGGCAGGGGCTTTTTTGTTTTTGGCGATCTTTTCCTGCACATCGTTGAAAAGCTCTGCGGACACAATGGAGGGAATCGCATCGGGAATCAAAACATCACGATATTTCAGCTCCCCGATGTAGCGGCGATTGTTCAGCATATGCTGAATGGTGTTGAAGGTCATCAGCCCGCCACGCTGGTTCTTGACGCCCTTTTCGTTCAGCCAATCCCGAATTTCCCGCATGGTCTGGCCATCGTTGTACCGCTGGAAGGTTTCTGCCACAAAGGGAGCAGTCAACGGGTCGATTTCAAAGCGGTGGTCTGCGTTGATGATGTAGCCAAAGGGAATGGCACCGCCAGTGAACTTTCCCTTCAGTGCGTTTTCGGTCATGCCACGAATGACCTTTTCAGACAGGTCAGCGGAATAATACTCGGCATAACCTTCCAGCACCGATTCCAGAATGATGCCCTCCGGTCCCTCGGAGATGATCTCGGTGGCAGACATGAGCTTGACACCGTTCTTCTTTAACTGAGTCTTGTACCGGGCACTGTCATAGCGGT
>OHLL01000098.1_pt1 | contig 65375 bp, 60 predicted proteins | sample 1569031 | NCBI WGS metagenome assembly OHLL01 (sample SAMEA3879606, study PRJEB24766) | human gut metagenome | biome: human-associated habitat; feature: feces | place: USA | collected 1985/1987 | reverse complement strand
CCTGTAGCTTATATTTGTCGTCCGTTCGTCACCAACTAATATTCAATTAAACAACCATTCCCTTAAAAATTAAGATCAATCTCAATCCCCTTAATATCTTCATTAATCAGATTATTCTTCTTCATAATCTGATTAACCTTACTCTGGGCTTCTTCCATGTTATTAGTTTTCTCGTCTGTAACTGATATACTCTGCTCCAGCTTCTCAGCCCCTGTTTCACCCTCAATAATAGCCTGCTCTTCCTTACGTTTTTCTTTAACCTTATCGGTCTGTTCTTCTCGTTCTTCCTTCTTCTCTTGTGCTTCCTCTGCCTTTTCTTTATCCTCTTGCTGCTTATCATCTATATTGTTTTTACCTTCGTTAATAAGACTGCCATATATATCTTTTTCGGCAGCTTCCAATATGCTGTCAGCAGCATCCTGCGCCTTGAGCATATCCTGTGACTTAAGCTGCTCTGTTTTAGCATCATTAATAGACATTGTAAGGCTCATTGCTTTTGTTTCATTTCTGTCAAGCTCATTATATACGGAATCCTTATCTGCATTAATCATAAGAGATTTCTTCTGATATTCTGTAAGTGGCTGGCTCTGGAGCTCTTTTAATCTTTCTATTTCTTCTTTAGAGAACTTATCACTGAATATTCCAGTTTTATTATCCTGATACTTTATTAAAAGCTCAAGGTCATTTTGTTCCTCTGAATCTTTATCAACACCATACTGCTCTCTTAATGCTTCCTGGCTGTCTTTTATATCCTTAAGCTTTGACATCAACTCATTATTTCTTATTGCGATTGTCTCTTTAGCTTTATCCATGACATTAATATTATCTGTAGCTTTATTATCACTCTTCCACGCATCAGATATAAGCTTTATAGCTTGTTTTCTGGCACTTGTTCTCTTCTCATCCATCATCTGCTGTCTGTCAGTCATATGGTTCAGATTCCTGACATTTATAGCTTTAACATACTTCTTTGTACCAATTCTCTCATTCTTTATACTCATGTCCGAATCATTCACATTAATATTAATACAAAGCGGCATATAATCACCTCATTATTTCATATATTTTATATCAGATATCTCATTTTACATATTTTATTCCAGATATGTTATTTCAGATATCTCATTTTACATATTTTATTCCAGATATGTTATTTCAGATATGTCATTTTATACATCTCATTTCAGATATCTTAATTTTCACTATCCATATCATCATTGTATCCTGTGCTGCTCATTATCTCACCTGCACTCTTTATTTGTGGTGCCGTGCCTTGTGCTGTTGCATTAGCTCCAACCTCGTCGGGATCTTCGTACTGCTTTTCTTCCTCATCTTCCCACAGTGACTTATGCTTCTTTCTTTTTTCCACTTTAGCCATCTCACCCATATTCTTAGCCATCTGATACAGCTTGTCGTTATATTCCATAAGCTTTTTTTCATCTGTTGATGGAACTATATCACCTTTCATAAGACGTCTTGCAACTTCCATAACTTTAGCCATATCCCTATAATAGTCTTTCATGGTCTCACCCTGCTGCTTGGCTGATTCGGCATTAGCCCACATACACCACTGTTCTGTCAGATCATTCACATAATCATAATATTCATTCTGTTTATCCTGCAGTGCCTTATATGTAAGCTCTATAGTCGCTGCTTCTTTATCAAGTGTATCTTTATCTGCTCCACTTGCATTCTTAAGCGCATTCTGTATCTCTTTTCTCCTCATGGAAACAGCAGATATTTCACTATTATAATCCCTTATCTGAGCACGATACATTTCCTGTGCATCTCTTATTTTCATATGTATACACCCTCTTGTCAAATCACCTGTAAATCATTTTATGAATCTTCTAACCATCTTATCATCTTATAAGTATATTAAATATATTGGATCAAAAAGTGTTTTACCCTTGACTTATGTATATGGATTGCTACGTTGTGCTACACAATTCATGCAAACCAATAATATAAAATAAAACAGCTATATGCCTATAATGAATAATCAAAGCCCTGTCCTACGTTTTTCTCTTTTTCAGATAATATGTTATCGCTAAGATATTTCTGCGACTCATTCTGTATCTTACTAAGCAGTTCTTCTATTGAAGATGCGGTTATTATCACTGTATCTGAGGCACTATTTATTTTTCCATCTGCATCCTCTTTATCAACCGTATCAACCTCTTTATCACTTATCTTTTCTGCCTTGTCATGGCTTTTCTTTATTCTTTCCTTTTCGGCTTCTTTCTGTGCTTTCTTATCCTTGGCTTTTTCTTCAGCCTTTTTCTTTGCTGCCTTTTTTTCTATTCTTTCCTTTTGTGCTGCACTTGATTTTTCAAGCACCGCAAAATATGTTGCAGTTCCGTTATCGTTAACCTGCATACCATATCCTTTAACACTCGCACCTGTTGCAGCTATACTGCTTCCCAGCTGTGACATTCCACTTGCTGCATTAGCTATTATGGCTTCATACTGCTTTCTGTAGTTCTCATCCTCTGCCATACGTTCTATCTTATCTTCATCTATAAGAACTACCATCTTATTCGCATTAGCATAACCTGCGGCATTGGCCTTTGCCTGTTCCTTCATATCCTCACTTACAAGTATGAAGTTCATATTAGAGTACTTTTTCTTAAGTTCATCGTAATATTTAGATGCTTTTTCACTTAACTTAGGATTTCCTATTGTCTGACCAGAAACTTCTCTTTTACCTGATACTTCTTTTTTACCTGATACTCCGTATGCAGATGTATCATTTTTCACTGCATTTTCTGTGTTCTGATTCGCAGTTTCCTTTTTTTCTGTTTTATTCAAACCAGAAGCTGTATAGGTATAACCTGCAACATACGAAGCATAACTTCCACCTGATATATTATTCATAACAACCTCCATTCTTGCGCTGTTTCTTTGCGCATATCAAGTTTGTGCGAAGCACAAATCTTGCGTGTGAAAAATCTTATTTTTCACACTAACTCCTCCTTGAATGTATCATAACCCTGCCAGAATCCGTTCCGGCATATCTATATGTTCATATATATATTATCGGTTTTAAATATATATAATTAACCATTTGTTAATTATTATTGTAAATTATGTTATGAAGCAATCTTTCCATCGTAAGTAATATTATAAATAATGTTATTAACCAACAACATGTTATAAAGCAATCTTAACCATAAGCTGTCAGCTGACTTTAATCTTTCAAATAAAAAGCCATATACTTTTTACTAAAGTATTTTATAAAAGTATGATAAAATATTGATATAAAACAAAAAGGAGGTCTGCTCTGACGTGAATTCAAACAAAGATAATATTATAGAAAAAATTAATAATGGTGATACATTTTTAGGTATAGAATTCGGCTCAACAAGAATTAAAGCCGTTCTTATCCTTTCTGATGGTACGCCTGTCGCACAGGGAAGCCATACATGGGAAAACAGGCTTGAAAATAATATATGGACTTACCATATGGATGATATCATAACTGGTCTTCAATGCTGCTATCGTAGTCTTGCTGATAATATATCAGACACATATAATACAAATCTTACACACATAACAGCCCTTGGCGTAAGTGCCATGATGCATGGATATCTCGCATTTGACTCTAACGATAACCTGCTTGTTCCTTTCAGGACATGGCGTAACACTATAACTAAAGAGGCTGCTGATATACTTACTGAAGCTTTTGATTTCAACATACCTGAGCGCTGGAGTATAGCGCACCTTTATCAGGCTGTGTTAAACCATGAAGAACATATTAATAATATTTCCTATATCACAACACTTGCCGGTTTCATACACTATAGACTTACTGGAAAAAATGTTCTTGGTATAGGCGATGCATCTGGTATGTTTCCAGTTGATTCAGACACTCATGAATATGATGAACTTATGATAAACATATTCAACAATTTACCAAATAATACAGTTCTCCCCGATATAAGAACTCTTCTTCCTAAGATACTTGTTGCTGGTGATGATGCAGGAGTACTTACAAAAGAAGGAGCTTTACTGCTTGATCCTACTGGTACGTTACAGCCTGGATGTATATTATGCCCACCCGAGGGCGATGCTGGTACTGGTATGACGGCTACTAACAGTATAAGACAGGAAACAGGCAATGTATCAGCAGGTACTTCTATATTCTCCATGGTCGTTTTAAAGCATTCACTTAAATCACTACATAGGGAAATAGATATGGTCACAACTCCTGATGGTTCCCCTGTTGCCATGGTTCACTGCAACAACTGCACTTCTGATATCAACGCATGGATCAATATTTTCAGGGAATTTGCCAAAGGTATTGGACTACAGATAAATGATAATGATTTGTATACATTTATGTTTACCCAGGCTGGAATGGGAGAGGCTGACTGTGGCAGTCTTATGTCATACAACTGCTATTCTGGTGAACCTGTTATCGGTCTTAACCAGGGCTGTCCTATGTTTATACATCCCGCCGACAGCCACTTTACACTCGCCAACTTTATGCGTACCAACATATACTCTGCCCTTGCACCTCTTAAGACAGGTATGGATATTCTTCTTAATGATGAACATATAAAGCTTAACAGGATTATGGGACATGGCGGTCTTTTTAAGACTCCGGTTATAGGCCAGCGTATGCTTGCAGCAGCCATAGATACGCCTGTATCTGTTATGTCCAATGCTGGGGAAGGTGGCGCATGGGGAATAGCAATACTTGCAGCATACAGTAGTTACATTAGAAATTTTACTGACTGCCAGAAAAAGGACGCTTTATCTTTGGCTGATTATCTTGATCACTACATTTTTAACAGTTCTGATATAAGCACTGTTGAACCTGTTCCTGATGATGTTACTGGCTTTAACACTTTTATCATGAATTATAAAAAAATGTTACCTGTTGAAAAAACTGCTGTTACAACCAATATATAAAAATGGTTAATATAAAAAAGATTTTTGTACAGAAATGAGATTTATTATGGAACTTAGCAGAGATGAAATTAAAAATGAAAATATCAGAAAAACCGCTAAAAAACTTACAGATATGATGACGTCTGAGGAAAAAATCTACCAGACCTTAAACAGTACTCCTCCCATTGAAAGACTTGGTATAAATGGATATGATTGGTGGAATGAAGGCTTACATGGCGTGGCAAGAGCAGGACTTGCAACTGTATTTCCTCAGGCGATTGGTCTTGCTGCAACATGGGATGAAACCCTTGCAGAGCAGGTGGCAGATGCTGTTTCAACTGAAGCAAGAGCCAAGTATAATATGCAGCAGCGTATGGATGATACCGGACGATATAAGGGACTTACTCTGTGGGCACCTAACATCAATATATTCCGTGATCCAAGATGGGGACGCGGTCATGAAACTTATGGTGAGGATCCTTATCTTACATCAAGAATGGGTATCAGATTCATAGAAGGTCTGCAGGGACACGATGAAAACTATCTTAAATCGGCAGCCTGTGTTAAACATTTTGCTGTCCATAGCGGGCCTGAAGGACTGCGGCATGAATTCAACGCAGTTGTATCTAAAAAAGATATGTATGATACTTATCTTCCTGCATTTAAAGCCTGTATACAGGAAGCCCATGTTGAAGCTGTTATGGGGGCTTACAACCGTACCAATGGTGAACCTTGCTGTGGAAGCCATACTCTTCTCATAGATATATTAAGAAACGAATTCGGATTTAAAGGTCATGTTGTATCTGACTGTTTTGCTATAAGAGATTTTCATGAACACCATAAAGTCACTTCCACACCAGAGGAATCCGCTGCCATGGCTATGAACAACGGTTGTGATTTAAACTGTGGTCATATGTTTTTACATCTTATTGAAGCACTTAATGACGGACTTATAAGTAACGAACGTTTATCCGAAGCTGTTACCAATCTTTATGCAACACGTATTAAGCTTGGTTTATCAAGAAAAGAGATTGCAGCTGCAACTGGTATACAGGATAACCGTCCTGACAATCCTTATGATAATATAAGCTACGATGTTGTTGATTCGCCAGCCATGCAAAAACTTAATCTTCATGCAGCAGAAAAATCTTTTGTATTACTTAAAAACAAAGATAACATTCTTCCTCTTGATAAGACTAAGCTTCACACTATAGGAATAATCGGTCCTAATGCTAACAGCAGGCGCGCTCTTGTCGGCAACTATGAAGGAACTCCTTCAAGATACTATACTGTATCTGAGGGTATTCAGGACTATGTAGAAAAATATTGCGATAATAATATACGTATAAGAGTATCTGACGGATGCCATCTGTATAAAGAAGGCTGGAAAACCAACAGAACATCAGAAGTAAAAATGATATGTGAAGAAAGTGATGTTCTTATAGCCTGTATGGGACTCGATGCCAGTATAGAAGGTGAACAGGGTGATGCAGGAAATGACTATGCAAGTGGTGATAAGATAAATCTTAATCTGCCAGGAGAACAAGAACAGATATTAAAAACTATGCTTGACAGTGGCAAACCTGTTATTCTGCTTCTTTTATCTGGTAGTGCACTTGCCGTAAACTATGCAGATGAACATGCCGCTGCTATTATGCAGTGCTGGTATCCAGGCGCAGAAGGCGGCCGTGCTATCGCAAGGGTGCTTTTCGGAGATATTTCTCCACAAGGACATCTTCCCGTAACATTTTACAGAAGTACCGAAGAACTTCCTGATTTTACTGACTACTCTATGAAAGGAAGAACATATAGATACATGAAGCAGGAAGCCTTATATCCTTTTGGCTATGGTCTGTCATATACTACATACAGCTTTGATAATCTATGTGTTTCTGCTAACAGAAACATACCTGATACCACAACAGCTGTTATATCATGTACAGTAACCAATACTGGTAAATATGATAGTTTCTGCTGTGTACAGATATATGTAAAAGTTCTTATGGATGGCACACCTAATCCACAGCTTAAGGCATTTACCAATGTATATTTAAAAGCAGGTGAACAGAAAAACATAAATATACACCTTGACAAAAAAGCTTTCTGCCTCGTTGATGATAATGGACAGGATTACATTCCCGATGCAACATTCAGAATATATGCCGGTCAGAGCCAGCCAGACAATAGAAGCTGTGAGCTTCTTAAACAGAAGCCTCTAAGCATGGATATACATTTCTAATTGTGATAATAATATATTTTATAATAATATTATCTATTGTTTTATAAATATTCTGTGTTATAATATATATGTTTTTAATACGTGACATAAAACAATAACTATTTTAGCAATATATCGTAACCCTAGTGCAATATTTTTTATGGGGCATTTAAAGATTGGAGAATATCTAATGAATACTGCAGATTTATTCTGGAAGGATATGGATCCTTCTTTTCCAGATATTATAAAGGCCATAACATCTCTCTCAAAAAAGTCTTATATCTCTATCACTAACCTGAGAACAGATATAACATGGTGGTCAGGTCGGGCTGTGGATTACTTTCATCTAAAAGAGAATTATACTATAAAAGGTAAAGAAAAAGGCAGCCGTTCTATCCACCCTGATGATGTAGAAGCTTTCAAAAATGGATTCAGGGAACGTCTTGCAGGAAAAAACCTTGATGAGCCATGGGAATACCGTATCAAGGACGGTGAAAAATATCATCGTTTCAGTGCCAAGGCAAGATTAATATACGATAATGAAAATAAACCTTTATATATTGTAATACGATATGATAACTACGGTATATCAGATGATGTTGACTCTGTAACAGGGCTTAACAACGACTCTCTCCTTAATCAGCATATTACTGATATCACTTCTTATACTGGTAAAAGGACAGTTCTTCTTAAGATTGGTATTAACCAGTTCAGCCACATTAATGTTATGTATGGTGTTACATTTTCAGATAAGATACTTAACAGCGTTGCACAGACTCTTATCAGTACTGTTAAAAATGCTGGAAATATATATCGTTCATCCGGTGCTAACTTTATCATAAGCTTTAAAGATATGTCAAAGGATGAGCTTCATCACGTATATGATGATATCGCCTATGAATTATCTAATCATATTGTTGTAGAGAATATGAAGGTTCCTCTTAAGATATGCGCCGGTGCTGTATATATTGAGCCTCACATGAACGAGATTAACGCTATAAGAAGCCGCCTTACATATGCTATCAACCATTCAAAATCGGCTCATCATGGTGAACTTGTAATATTCAATGATGAAATAAGCGGTAACAGTGAATATCAGTTTAATCTCATCAGTCTTATACATAAAAGTGCCACAACTGATTTTAAAGGCTTCAGACTTTTCTATCAGCCTATAGCCGATACTAAAACAGGTATTATAAAAGGCATGGAAGCTCTTATAAGATGGGAGCTTGAGCCATATGGTGTTGTTTCTCCTGGTATATTCATGGAGTGGCTTGAACAGGATCCTTGTATATTTGACCTTGGAAACTGGATTATAAGAACTGCCCTCTCTGATATAAAAAGACTCCGCAGGAATCATCATGACTTCTTTGTTAATGTCAATATAGCTGCTGCCCAGCTTGAAAGAAAAGAGTTCAGGGATTCTGTGCTGTCTATCATAAAAGAAACCAACTCTACACCAGAGGAGCTATGCCTGGAATTAACAGAAAGATGCCGTGACCTTGATGTTAACTTCCTGAAAAATGAAGTCAATTTCTTCCGCTCACATGGTATTAAAATAGCTCTTGACGATTTTGGCACTGGAAACAGTTCATTAAGTCTTGCCCTGGAGCTTCCTTTCGATGAGCTTAAGGTTGATATGAGTTTCATAAAGGATATAAAGAATAAGCCACAGAATCAGGCTATGGTGCAGTCTATAATTGACTATGCAAAAAGAACTAATACAGAAATCTGTATAGAAGGTATAGAAGATGCCAATGTTGACAACTACATCAAACATTTTGGAGCCACATGGCATCAGGGATATTACTATTCCCGCCCTGTACCTATTGACGAATTTGAAGCGTTGATGTCTTAGATATCTGCCTGCTGCAGCCAGCTAAGATTATCAGTCTGTTAAACATTAAAACCGGCATATTGATACATTCATGAATTTTGATGTATTAATATTGCCGGTTTTATTTTTTAGCTTAATGCTCATCACCTGTATTAATAACAGGACATATTATATTAGTTTTTTCTGGGTCAATCTTATCCTTATCCATAATAAGCTCACCTATCTTTTCAGCCTTTATAACACCAGCTGATGGGTTAAATACACTGTCTATTTTTCCATTTATATCCACATTAACATTGGAATATTCAAATGCAAGTGTTGTGTTTATAAGTGTGCAATTTTTCATAATAAGGTTATCTATATAACACATTCCCTGAAGACTTTCTATTGTACAGTTAATAAATGTAAGATTCTTTGAATTCCAGCCAAGATACTCTCCTGATATATAAGAATCATATACCGTCACATTATTAGTATTCCAGAATGCATCCTTAGATAACATCTTGGCATTGTGTATCTCTACATTCTCAGAACCATCAAACGGATAATTGCCAGCAAGCTGAAAATCTATTATTTTCATATTCTTACTGTTCATGGCAAAATAATCACCTTTTGCACTTACCTTTTCCATAGTAACTCCATCACAGTTCCACAAAGTTTCAGCTGCATTTGGCATAAATACATTTGACAATGTAAGATTCCTGCACCTTCTGAAATTCTTAGGTGCTTCTATAAGCGTATCCCTGACAAGAAGATTGTCTGTATACCATACACCCGCTCTTGCCATTTCAGCCCATGTGCAGTTATCTGCAACTATATCATTTGAATACCATAAAGGATATTTCCACTGGAAGCTGCTGTTTTTCAATTCAATATTGTCTGATTCTTTCAAAGGCGACTCACCTTCTCCAAATATTGTGTTATTGATTTGAAGGTTACTTTTATTGAATAATGGACGTTCGCCTGTATAATATCTGTCATTTATTGTTTCTATTGATTTACCTGACATCGTCTTTTATCCTTCTTTATTTTATTGTAATACTGCTTCAAGTATGCCTGCCGCATCTGCTCTTGCAAGAGCATCAAGCTGTGCATCCGTACTAAGATAATTTCTATAATCATTCACATTACTTAAAAAAGCATGTTCAACTATAATAGTTGGAATTCCCGCACACGTTCCTTCATTGATAAGTCCATAATAATCAGCCATAGAACCATCCGGATACAATTCATTTACTGTATTAAGCCTCTGCAGTATGCCATCCTTATATTCATTACCATTCCAGCTGTCGTTAGCTATTGGAATACCTATCCCATTAAGCTTTGCAAGTATAGAATATGCAAGACTTCTCTCTCTGTCATATATGCTTGTAAATCTTGCATTCGCCGGCTGATATCTGCTGCAGCTCATAAGAACCATGCAGCCATGTGCATCAAGCTCATCAGTACTTTTACTGTTAATATGCATTGATATTACATAATCTGCATTATTAGCTGCTGCATATTCTATACGGCCTGCTAAACTTACTGCTGTGTCAGAGTTACGTGTCATCACTACTCTTATATTATCATTCTGTTCAAGATAGTATTTTAGTTTGCGTGCTATAGTCATAGTTATATTTTTTTCTTTAATAAGAGTGCCATCATAGTTTTCCTTAGTTCCTTCGTTGCTGCCTCCATGCCCTGGATCTATACATATCGTTATCCTGTTGTCCACTGTATCACCTGAAGCTTCATCCGAAGCCTCATTAGTTCCTTCATCCAAACCATTCCACTCATTATTATCTTCGCTGTCACTCTGGTCTTTATTATCACTATCATCATCTACCTGCTCATCAGAAGTATATTCTGAATCATCAGATACTTTGGCTTCTTCTGTGCTGTTTGTATCTGTTTCCTGCAAAGCCTGTGTATCCATATCTGCTTTTGTTTCAGATGCTGACTGTGCTTCAGCTTTAGTGTTGTTATCTGATGGCTGACTGTTATGTACCATAGCTGTATTACTGCCTGAAGCAACATTTTTATTGTTACCACAGCCCGTCATGCCAGTCATGACCGCAGCTGTCAGTATGATAAGAAAAATGCTGCATATCAGTCTGAAAATATTGTTTTTATAATGCTTATTATTATATATTTTTTTCATTATTTTTCTTTTCTGCCACTTTCTTAAGATACTCGCTCTTAAGACTGCTTTCAGCCTTAAGCCTTTTATTTTCTTCCTTAAGATAACAAAAATACTCTTTTGCAAGCTTTACGCCACCTCTTACAGCAACATCCTCATGCTTTTCCATATCATCAAGCCACTGCATAAGAGACTTCTCTCTTATATCATTGTATGTATTGTCTTCAATATTTCTGAACCCTAACATATTTATCTTCCTTTACGCAAACAATTCTCTTACCATATCCGCATCATATGTAACGCTTTTTACATGTTCTACTTCAATCAGATAAAGTGCATGTGCTGCAAGATGTTCTGCGGCCTGCTCAAGGTCACGGATACCTGTTGTATCTTTGAATATATCAAGTACTGCATCAAGTCCCTCTTCTGTTATCATACATTCATCCTTTAAAAGACCTATCTTTTTAAGGACCTTAGGAAGTGAGAATCTGTTAAATATAGTCTTCTTTTCCTCTCTTGTATAATCCGGAATATCTATTATTGCAAACCTTGAAAGTAAAGGTGCACTTATCTGTTCCTTATAGTTGGCTGTTGCTATAGGATATACGCCTGATGTAGGAATCAGACATTCCATATAGTTATCAGTAAAACCAAGATTATCAAGCAGCGTAAGCAGTACATCCGCTGGATTCGCATTGCCATTACTTGAGGTTGCCTTATCAAGCTCATTGATAATAAATACAAGATTGGATTCACCAGCGTTGCTATATGCTTCCATGATAATACCAGGCTTTGCGTTTGAATAGATTCTTGATGAACCTGTGAGCTGTTCTGCATCATTAATAGAACTCATATCAAGTGTTGTCCATGGCATCTTAAGAATCTTTGCAACAAGATATGCTATCTGTGACTTTCCTGTACCAGCTGGTCCAACAAGAAGTATTCCATATGAAGGAAGTGTATGTGTACGGTTAATCTGTATAACTGTTTCTATAATACGCTGCTTAACCGACTCCATTCCAAAAAGCTCCTCATCCAGGATTCTTCTTGCCTCAACAGGATCTATTGATTCAAAGTAGTTGCTCTTCCACTTAATGTTAAGCATAATAGAAAGTGCTCTCTGGGCATGCCTCTTTTCCTCTGGTGTTACCTCACTTGAGCGTGCCACTGCAAGGTTACGTCTTGCCCACAGCCTTATGTTTTCAGGAAGTGTCATACCAGCACAGTTAAGAAAATCTGAGATACTTGTTATACTTGTAAGCTTCATACTGTCACCCGACTCATCAAGATCCTCATCAGTATTTTCAGCTACTATACTGCTTTCAAGCAGTCTTTCTATCATATACTGAAGAAAGCCATCCTCTGATGAGAGCTTCTGACTGTTGTTGAATGCTATTTCCTGGATGCGGTATACCGCATATCCTTCTTCTGTATTCTCACCTGTAAGTTTAACCTTTATACGGTTCTCACCAAGCCATTTGATAAGTGCCGTAAAACGTGCATCGACCCTGAGTATATTGCTTAATATATTCGCATCCTCCATCTGGAATTCAAATGCTGTTTTTTTATAAGGGTTGGCAAACATTCCTACTGAGTTGTTCTCCCACTTACGTTGTTCATTATCAAGAACTAATATAGGATGTTCTTTAGTTGCTTTATTATTATCTGAATTAAATGTTGTGTATGTACATTCAAATGTTGATGAATTAGATGCATTCTTAAAATCAAATACTGGCATAATGTATACTCCTGTCTTTTTTATTATAGTACTGTTAATACTTTCATAAAACTCTTATCTATATGCATATACGCATGCAAAAGCAGCGATTTATAACCAAAACCACTGCTTCATCATATAATAACACATTTTTTAACAGGTGAACACCTTTACCTGAATATATATCTTATCCTTTTATCAAACTTCTCTCCTGCCCTGCACACTGGACTTACGAAGTTGCTGTGATTGATAGCATCCGGATAATACTGCGGCTCAAAGCATACACCATCACGCTCTGAATATATGTGTCCATTCTTTCCTGCAACATTTCTTTTCTTATTGCTTATAAAATTACCTGTATACATCTGCATGCCTGGATAATCTGTCTCAATACTCATCTGTATGCCTGATATATCACCCGTAACGTCTACGATTCTATGAAGGCTGCCCGACTCATCAGTTATCCAGTTATGATCATAACCATTTGCATTGTTTAACTGGCCATAATCTGCATCTATATCCTTTCCTATGGTCTTTCCATGTCTGAAATCCATAGGTGTGTCTGCTACATCACATATCTTTCCCGTCGGTATGGCATCTGTGCCAGCCGGTGTAAATCTGTCTGCATATATAACAAGCTTATGATCATATATTTTTCCACTACCCTCACCATTTAAGTTAAAATAGCTGTGGTTAGTCATATTAATAATGGTATCTTTATCCGGAACACCTTCATATTCAATCTCAAACTCATTATCAGACAGAAACCTGTATGTAATATACACTATAAGATTACCCGGAAATCCCTGGTCACCATCCCTGCTGTTAAGCACAAATGTCACACTGTCATCATCTGAATCTGCATACTTCCACTTTCTGCGGCAGTATGCAGAAAAACCACTATGTATTGTATTCTCACCATCATTACATTCAAGCTGATACTCTTTGTTGTTTATGATAAAATATCCTTTAGCTATTCTGTTAACACATCTTCCGATATTACATCCCATATTATTGTCGGAATCATTCTCATATCCGTATACACTATCATATCCAAGAACAATATCGCGCCACTCTCCGGCTTTATCTTTAACACACAGACTTACAAGTGTTGTACCATAATCTATTATGCCAAGCTTTATTGCTTCTGTTTCAAGCTTATACATAGTTATCTCTTCACCTTGTGTTGTCTTTCCAAATGTTCTTATAGACATATTCATACTATCATCATCCCCCCATACATCCTGAAATACTATATATTATTTCATAAAAGGTTAGATAATCTACTTAGTTCCAAATATTCTATCTCCTGCATCACCTAGTCCAGGGCAGATATATCCGTTTTCGTTAAGCCTCTTATCAAGCTGTCCTACATATATCTGTACATCCGGATGAGCCTTATGAAGTCTTTCAAGTCCTTCCTCAGCAGCCAGAATACACATAAACTTAATCTTCTTACCACCATGCTTCTTTATCTGGTTGATAGCATCTATGGCTGAACCTCCTGTTGCAAGCATAGGATCTGTTACGATTATAAGTCTTTCTTCAATTGGCTTAGGAAGCTTACAGTAATATTCATGTGGCTCAAGTGTTTCTTCATCCCTGTACATGCCTATATGTCCAACTTTTGCTGTTGGAACAAGAGCAAGTATACCTGAAACCATGCCAAGTCCTGCCCTTAATATTGGCACAACAGCAAGCTTTCTTCCTGCTATCATAGGTGTCATACACTTTTCAATAGGTGTTTCAACCTCTACATCACAAAGTATAAGATCGCCCATGGCTTCAAACCCTTCAAGCATGGCTATTTCTTCTACTAACTTTCTAAACTCATTAGTACCTGTATTCTTATCACGAAGAAGTGATATCTTATGCTTGATTAATGGATGCTCAAATATTGTAATATTTTTTTCCTCTTTAAAATTCATAGTAATCTCCATTCTTTTAAATGTTATTTTTATAATATTTCGTATTTTCTTTTTACTTATGATTTATATTACCTGTCATCTATATTACTTATCATCTGTATTGCTTACATATACCCCACGGCTCTGGTCACCTTCTGGATTAACACCAAAGTTATAATCATTGCCTGGTAATACTGCGTTAAGAACTATACCTGCTATTGCAGCTATGGCAAGTGCTGTAAGTGTGATATGTGTTCCTGCTATTGTGAATGTAAGACCATTAGAGAAACCAAGTCCACATACGAATATAACACCCGCTATTATAAGATTACGCGACTTTGTAAGATCTACCTTGTTCTCTACAACATTTCTTACACCGATAGCTGATATCATACCATAAAGCATAAATGAAACACCGCCTATAATAGCTGCCGGCATAGTTGATATAACTGCTGAAAACTTAGGTATGAAAGACAGCACAATCGCAAGCCCTGCCGCTATTCTTATGACTCTTGGATCATATACCTTTGAAAGCTCAAGTACACCTGTGTTTTCTCCATATGTTGTATTAGCAGGTCCACCTACTAAACCTGCAAATGCAGTAGCAAGTCCGTCACCCATAAGTGTACGGTGAAGTCCTGGATCGGCAATAAAGTTTTGCTCTACAGTTGCTGATATAGCTGACATATCTCCGACATGCTCCATCATAGTTGCTATAGCTATAGGTGCCATAACAAGTATTGATGTTATATCAAACTTACATAACTGGAACTGTGGAATACCAATCCAGCTTGAAGATGATATAGAGGCAAAGTTAAGTATAGCTGAGCCATCCGGATTAGTAACTCCGAATGCATTGAGTATAAGTGCAAATACGTAAGATATTACTACACCCATAAGAATAGGTATAATCTTAAACATGCCTTTTCCCCATATGTTAAACACGATAATAACTGCCAGTGCAACTATGGCAAGAAGCCAGTTAGTTGATGCGTTTGATATGGCTGATGAGGCAAGTGAAAGTCCTATACATATGATGATTGGACCTGTTACTACCGGTGGAAGGAATCTCATAACCCTGTTAACACCTACAAGCTTGAATATAAGTGCTGCCACAAGATACAACACACCTGCAACGACTATGCCTCCACATGCATATGCTGCCTTTTCGTTGGCACCCATACCTGCATACATTCCACTGTTTAAGTTAGCTACTGTATAGAAGCCACCTAAAAATGCAAAAGATGAGCCAAGAAATGCTGGCACCTTAAGCTTTGAACACACATGGAATATAAGTGTTCCTACCCCTGCACAAAACAGTGTGACAGAGACAGTGAGTCCCCTTGTTAATGGTTCGTTACATGCTGTCTGAAAGTAGCCTGCTACAAGGATAGGCACAAGAATAGTTGCACCAAACATTGCAAACATATGCTGTATACCAAGTATAAGCATCTTAGGAATACCTAACTTTCGTGCATCACGAACAATAGTCTGATTGTTTTCGTTCATTTGTTTACTCCTTTGTTACGTAATCTCATTTTAGTCTTTTAACGCTTACATCATTATTATAATAACATATAGCCTGCTAACTTAAAAGTTGTGTCTTGATTTTTCTTTTGCCATTTTTTCTTATACTTTCTTTATTTTATTATGTAAATATGATAAAATATATTGGATTTTTTTAACAGCAATAAATATATTATAAAGAAATGGGGTTTTATTATGGCTAAACCATCACCATCCAGAAGTGATTTAAAATATTTGTTTAAACCAACTGTAAGCCTTTCAAAAGCAGAACGGAAAAAAAAGAAGCGGGGCTTTGCTCTTGCTGCTGGACTTCTGCTGGCTTTAGTACAACTTGTCCTTACAGTACTCTTCCAGATTACAATGTTCAGGCTTGACATGCTTCCTGCCAAATATCTTATTGTACTGAATATTATTCTCATACTTGTCTTTTTATATGATTTGACATCACAGTTTTCAAGATCTCACATTCTTGGTAAACTTATATCAATATTGCTTTCAGTTCTGATACTTTTTTCATACCTCTTCACATCAAAGTTTGATTCGGTATTATCTAAGTTTGGCAACGCTGACACCACTGTTGATATTGTCGATGTATGTGTGCTTGCAAGCGACAAAGCCGCCAGTCTGTCAGATACTGTGAACTATAAGTATGCTTATAACTCAGTTGCAGCAAGTGAGAATGTACCAGCTGCCATAGACAGCATCAAGTCAGAAACTGGACACACCTTAGACATTACACAATACAACACATGGAATGAGCTTATAGATGCTTTTTATGCTGGAAAAAAGGTCCAGGCTATAGTTATTAATCATTCGATGATCAACATGATTTCACAGGATTATGAAAACTTTGAAAAGGACATTAAGATTATTAAAACATACCGTTACGAAAAAGAGGTTGAACTTGATACCGCCAATATCAACGTTAAAAAGGATCCTTTTATCATATATGTATCAGGTATATCAAGTGATGATGGTGCTGATACCAAGCTTTTAGACAACGCACTTAGTGATGTTAACATACTTGCAGTGATCAACCCTGAAAGCAAGCAGGTATTACTCGTTACTACTCCAAGGGATTCTTATATACAGATATCAAACAACAAAGGTGTTACCGGATATGATAAGCTGACACATGCCGGCAATTATGGTGTACACCGGTCTATGGAAGCACTCGAGAAGCTATATGGAATTGATATTGACTATTATGTAAAGATTAACTTCCTTGGAAGTAAATCTATCGTTGATGCACTAGGGGGAATAACTATTGATTCCGAAGTAGAATTCACTAACGGACATGATGCCGCTCCTGTTGCATACCACTTTGTCAAAGGTGAGAATGAATGTGATGGCGATATGACTATAGCATTTGCAAGAGAACGATATGCCTTCCTTGCTGGTGACTTCCAGCGAGGCCGTAACCAGATGGCTGTTATCAAAGGAATTATACAAAAAGCTACATCACCAGCAATACTTACAAAATATTCTGCTGTTATGGATGCTGTAAGTGACCTTTTCCTTACCAACATTCCTAACAAGGCCATAACAGACCTTGTCAAAATGCAGCTGGGAAATAACACTCCATGGAACATACAGTCTTACGGAATAAACGGTGATACAGATGAATACAGACATCTTGAGGTTGTTGGTGCATACAACGCATCCATAGTTCTTCCTTATGCAGATGATATTAAAAATGCATCAGCCATGATAAACAAGGTCCTTGCAGGAGACATATTTGACGTAGAAGAATATGTAAACGAACATGAATCTTCTACAGAAACACTTGATCCATATCCTAATGGTTCATCTAAAAACAGTTCTTCTGCTAAGACTTCAACATCCACAAAAAAGACACAATAACAGATATATAAAAACGGATATCGTATGTTAAACATCAGTGCCAACTTATGCTTAACATACGATATCCGTAATTTTATTTACTCTTTTCTGCTTCATCAACTATCTGATATACATTTATTTTGAATCTGTCCTCTGGACTTACACCTACAAACCTACAGCCATAGGTGATATATTTGTCCTGTTCGTTTCCTTTCCTTACTATCTCTATGACAGTAGCTATTGATTCTTTATTAGCCAGAGTTATGATTGTATCATAATATGAATTCAACTTAAATTCATGCTCAGACTTAAATGCAATACCATCCTGTGAAATATCTATCACATGAACCTCAACAGATTCTGGAGAAAACCCTGATACAAAGTTATCCCCAAGCTGTCTGATTGATATCTCCACACTTATATCGGTTCTTCTTGACTTTCTTTTTTCAATAGTCATTCATATATCCTCCTCTTATGTAATGACTGCTTTCATAGCAATAAACCTTTTACCATAAATAATTGTAAATCAAATTATTTATAATTACAAGTATATTTATAAAAGATTCAACTTACAAAATCTTTACTCTGTTATACAAGATAAGGAAGCTGGGCTTTTGCTATGCCTTCTGCTAACACTCTTAACTCAAAATGTGTATTTTCTGGAAGTTCTCCATTATACGTTACCTCTTTTAACAGCATTTCTGATACCTCTCCTGGTTCTAAGGCTGATATATAATAATAATATCTGTCATTAATATCTCCTGATAAAGAATCTTTATATATCCATTTTGCCTCAGTTTCCTGTGATGATGCCTCAGCCACAACTCCATCTGCTAATATATAATCAACCTTTCCTCTCATATCAAGTGGTACTGTCTGGCCAGCTATATTATCTTTCTTATTCTGCTCGTTATCATCATATACAAGCACCGGAACAAACCTAACTCTCACAACTGTATCTGTAGTCGGATAATCCTGCGAGGTTATATTCTTTACAGCGACCTCTTTAGCCGCCGTTCTCATATTTTCACTTATACGCTCATACACGTTAGAATTATTTGAATCTTCTAATATCATTTCCTTATTTTTATTTTTTTCAACAATTCCTATGTTGACACATGCTCCCTTAAAGACATTATCAACAGCTTTAGTCCTGGTTTTTAACGAAGCATAGGTTACTCCTGTGACTAGAAGCATAACAGCAGCAAGAAGTCCAGCTGATACTGTTATTTTCTTTACTATATTAATCCTTTTCACACCATATTCCCCTTTCTATACTGCAGCACCTTTTTGCAATTCATCTTTTCCATTCTGTTATATAGTATTTCCAGAGCCATCATCACAATAAGCACCCCTATAACAACACATTTTCCATATAACGAACTCATAAATGATGATACATACCCAAGCAGCGGAATATCAAACATCACTTTACCAACAACACTATCATATGTTACAAGACCACCATCATTTACTTCGTTAGCATCGCCTTTAGTTATAAATCCTCCACGAATGCTGTCTTTTTCAACAACTCTGTGTGTAACAAGATTACTTTCACTAATGTGGAATGTTATAACATCTCCGGTTTTAATAGAATCCACATCAACCTGTTTTACATACACAAGACTACCGACATGATATTCAGGCTCCATACTGGCTGATAAAACCCTGTAACTTTTAAAGCCAATAACTCCCGGAAGATACGTAATAAGCACTATTCCTGCTAACAATATAAACATAACATCAGCCAATACCAGTAAGAATTTTCTGAGCCATCTTTTATTCTCACCATCCACATTACTATTCACATTACTATCTACATTACCATACATATTACTATTCATATTAATATTCATCCTAATATCCATCTTAATATCCTTACTACTGTTATCCCTCTATTATTACTGCTGTTTTTCATTCTTTCCCATAAATCTGTTGACTGCCAAGGCCGCATCGCTAAGCCACTTCCATCCAGAATCTTTTTTATTGGTAAATACTGTCTGTGCCGGTTCTCCATCTGCCCACAATCCATAACGTACACTATCCAAACCATAGAATTGTGGTCTGATATCATTAGCATAATCTGCTTTTATTATTGTCTCACCGATAAATATATCACTCGCTTCTTCAGAACCTGAATTATCATTTTTACTATAATTATCAGATTTTTCTGAAAGCTTATACTCCAATGTCCAGTCCGTATCCTCAGACACCGTATAAAAGCCCTTTTTCAGCCCGCTTATAACTGCTGTTTTCTGTACTACATCTCCATTAGCATCAAAGGATACAGGTTGATAATACACTGCTATCAAGCCGTCCTTTACATCTTCCTTATATCCAAACTGTTCTATTTTAAACACAAATGTCTGGTTAGCTCTTATTATTCTGTTATCTGTATATTGGCTGTCTATACATTTTGTTATATCCAGCTGGCCTTTAACAACATGAATTGTATACAAGGCATGATCATAGCTGTCATTATTTATATCTTTTTCTTTGTTATAAAGTGTTTCATCAGCTATATAGCCCTTTGTATTTTTTGTACAGCTGTCATTTTCACCAACCCTGCTAACACCATATTTAACCTTTATTTTGTAAGATGTATCATCATCAGGAGCTATAAATGCTAATTCAGATTCATTTACAGGCTTATCATCCTTATACCATAATACAGTGAAATCCTCACTTGAAAGCTTTGTTCCATCTTCACTTATTGTACAACCGTTTGTTTCAAGGATTTTATTTAGTATTTCTGATTTATCACCAGCTTCTTCTAAGCTGTCACCATAAAATATTACATCCTCTGTATTCTTAATAAGCGGAAGTGTTCGTACATTAACTGCCGGCTTTGGAAATTCCTTGAACTTACCGTCAATTATCACTCCCGATTCTCCACCATTTGTCGTTACATTATTGCCACCTGCATAATGTGGGTCTGCCTTGACCTTGATAACTTTTTTCCAACCATATTTTTCATCGTCTGCAGCATTGCTGCCTGATGATATATCAGCATTGCTGCTAAGGCTTGTTACTGTCTGGTCAAGCCATTCTACATATATCATATTCTTTTCTTCATCATAACCTATATTTCCACCCGATGCCATATTCATACCTGCCTGTGAAATGCACACATAGCCATTGTGATTCTTGGCATATTCAGCATCAGTTATCACTATATTTCCTTCATCATCTATGATGTTAAATCTGTTATCTATATAATCCCTTACTGCAACATTAGTTATATCTTTAAGAATAACACCATCTGTATCCTTTAATGATGCTGTAAGTGAAATATCATATGTCCTGTCCTCCCAGTCGTTAAGGGTTACTGTCTTATTCACATCATAATCATCTATGGTGATTATTCTTGCTGTGTCCGGTACTGTAAACTTCATATTGCAGTTTGAAAGATTACCACCTCTTTCCATATACAAAACTGTAATAATATGTTTTTTGTGCTGGTTAACCTCTGATTTATCATTTCCTGCTTTTACAAGTTCATCTGCAAGCGGACCTGTTTGCCATAAGTCTACATCGCCGCCACATTCACTATGGATACCTCCAAGATCTAAAACAAGCTCTCCATCAAGAAACACCCACAAATCATCATCACCTGTGAACTTATACACAAGATCATCATCATAACCATTTAATGCAAACTCAACATCATAACGCATACCGAAATAATAGTTGGTTCCTTTATTTCCATCTGCGCTGTTATAACCGCAGTCAGGAACATGTGATGATGAATCATTTAAAGGAAAAAAACTATCCCCCGCTTGTGTTTTATTACCCTTTGGAGATAATACGTAGTCTAATGTATATGTTGAGCTTCTGTTTCCATTATCATCCTTTTTAAAAATCAACTTATAATCTTTTATAACTGTCTTTCCTGTTTTTGCCTCATCAGAAAATAGTCCCGGTTCATCAACATTGAATATGACCCTTCGGTAATCCTCTTTATCAAGCCCCTTTATGATGCCTTGTGAGGCATTGTAGTACTCTTTTTTTGTCCCATCAAAAGTTCCAGTAGTTTTATACTTTCCATCGTTATAATATATGCATGTATTAACATCCAGTCCATTTACATTGCATGAATATCTGTTTTTTTTGTAATTCTGGTTTTTTGTTCCTACAGTCAGCTTATCCCTGCCATCATTTGCATAGTTAGAAGCTGTATTTATACTCTGACTGGCAAGCTCCTTAAATCCCGGTTTATATTTTGCTCCTCTATATGGAGCAACAACATAATCATAAAATGTACAATATCCTGCAAGAATATTGTTATCCTTTTCACCATCTTCATCAGCCACATCATTCCCCTCAGTAGCACTGGCACTGACTAATGCCTCACCATTATCACCAACTGCTTTGTTTTCTTTATTAGCTGTTTCTTCCTTTCTTACGTTATATAAAGCTGGTATTTCTGTTAACCCTGTTGTACACATAAGTGTAAGGATAATACCAGAAAACACTACAAACATACTTATACATACCAGTATAACTGGCAGTTTCTTCTTTATCTTACCTGACATATTCTCTCCTTTCAGATTAATATTTTTATTTTTCCACATCGCAGATAAGCTTCTTAAGCTTATACTCTGGAATTTCTTTCTTTTGTTTTTTACTGCAGTTATCTAATATACGTTTTACAATATCTCTTACATTATCCATACTGCAGTCTGAAAGCAGAATAATATAATGTGTTTTATCACAGGCAGCGACTATATCACACTCTCTTAACGAATGTTTAAGTGTATATAAAAATGTTTCAGAGCTTTTATTAAAAACTACTGTATATGCACTGCTGTTATTTCTACGTATACGGCGTTTTTCTATTTCACAGTTTTTCATGAACTCTTCATAATCACACACTACTGCACCGCGTGAATATCTATGAATTATATTATCGTGATTTAAAGTAATTTCTTTGTTAAGGTTACATATTTTTTCAGATGGCTTCACACACAGACGTTCTTTAAATAACTGTTCAAGCTGCTTAAAATGTTTTTCTGCCTCAACCTGTCTATTCTGGCTTATAAGAGCCCTCATATAGTAATAATGCACATCCTCTGACAAATCATCTGTCATAAGTGCCCGGCTGCACACTATTTCCATATTTTTATAATCATTACATGCATACAATGTCTCTGACAGTTTCACAACCTCATTTATATACATGGTATGATAGTAAGCGTTAAGTGTAACAATCCAGTAACAGTCAGTATATTTTTCTAAAAATCTTTTCTTATAATATTTTAGGGCTTTTTTCTGATAATCTGTCTTTTCTGATACTGACTTTATTGTTTTTGCTTTTTCACACATGCATTCAAACTCCCATGCATCCGCATTTACTGATATATCCCTGTTCCAGCTATAATATCCACGTCCGGTTTTTATGAATTCGATCTGTCCAAAATTCTTCTTTAATATGCTTCTTGCCCTATACACAAGATTTTTCAAAGCATTGGCAGGATTATCGCTTTCCTCATCATTCCATAATGCATCTGATAATTCACCGACCGATATATTACTATTCCAGTGACTTATTATATAAGACAACAGCTTCGTTATTTTATCTGATTTTATTCTGCTATCATCAAGTATTATCCCGTTGTATGTCATACAAAAATCATCCAGAAACGTAACATATACTATTCCCTGCTCCTGCAATATACTTCACCAGCTATAATTCTTTTTTTGTAGTGTTATGCTTTTCTTTTCTTCTACAATACAGACCGGCTAATGTTCCCAAAACCGCTGTTCCTGCTATAACTGCAAGCACACCATATAACATAAGTAAAGAGTTATCTCCTGTCATGACACTTGTTTTGGTTACAGCTGCATCACTGTTTGGCTGTGCACTCACATTAATACGTATCCTTCCTTCTTTATTCATATAAGAATTATCCATAGTTTCTCCATCAAGTGTCACAACGATTCTTATATCCGCACTCTCTCCTCCTGAAAGTGTTGCAATATACTTATCCCCTATAAGAATATTTCCACTTAACGCACTATCTGTTTTCGTATTCCCTGTTGTATCCTGACTCCCTATGATTCCATCATATAGCAAAGAATATTCGTTATCTTTAACACTTTTATATATTTTTATGTTGTATATGCCTGCTTTACTGCCTTCACCTGCAATATTACTGATAAGCTCACTATTTATATAAAAATCCATATTTTTATCTGAATTATTATATAAACTTATCTTTCCTTCTCTTGATTCTCCTGGTTCCATATCTTTAAAATCTGCATCTTTTTCGACTACACCAAACTTTACCGCACTGTTATCAAGAGTTATTGATGTAGCATTTTTTTCTGATGTCTTTACAGATGCATCTGCTGCCAAAGATTTAGCACCTGGTGTTACCTTAGTTATATCATCTGTAATCTCATATTCTTTTCCAGATTCTGGATACTTTATATCCTGTATCATTCCGTCATCATCTATTTCTGCAAGTATTCCCCACTCATACAACATGGCAGCTTTTGCAGCAACTGTCTGTATAGCATTGGCATCATAAGTAACCCTGGCAGACAAATCCCTGTATATATTAGTGTTACCATTAACTCCAAGAAGTACTGTATATGCATCCATAAAATCACTTGTACTCTCCCCAGGAGCTACTATTTTTTTATAATACAGGTAACCATCAGGGTCATCATCATTACCAGACGGACTTACATATATCCAGTCATTGGTATTTACGTAATTTATTCCAATATAATCCTTATTAAGCTTCTGTCCTTCTCTTTCTGTAACTGCTTCTTTATTATCAAGCCACTCTTTTTTCACCTTCACCCTTACATACTGTGGTCTGGCTCCTGTATTTTTTGCTGACACCTTCTGTATTACGCGCTGGTTAACCATTTCTGTATTTATCGCATTTTCATTGGAATTCCTATCAATATTGTCTTCATTAACATTCAGACTCACTCCTATTGAAGATGTTGATATTGTTTTATCGGTGTGTGCTGCAGCCCTATATATAGCCATAGTCCCACCAGCGATGAAATCCGCTGAAAGAATTATTGCCGCCGCAGTGATTAACAGCTTTTTTCTCATAACACTCTCCATTCTTGCGCTGCTTCTTTGCGCATCTCAAGTTTGTGCGAAGCACACATTTTTAACAGGTGTTTTACATAAACGGGGCAAATTATGTAATTTGCCCCGTTTTCACACACTTTCTATTCTATGACTGACATGTTTTGTTTATGACATATTTTATATAACAGCTTTTTTCCATTTACTCCTTACCGCTGTATACAAAATAACATTTTGACACTTACTTTATATCTGCATTACCCCAGCCTGTGATATTTCCATAAGCATCCTTTACAGGTGTAAAATTATCTGCCTGTATGAATTCTGCCCTTGCATCAATATTAAATGTTTTATCGGCCATTTCATTACCCCATTCAGCTGGTATTGTTACTTTAGTAAATACTTTTGATGATGTTTCTCCATCATTCTTGTTAGATAGTATATTTTGATAATAATAATATCCATCGTCTGACTTTACCCATCCTTTTTGGATGTCAAGAGCTTCCTCAATATCTGCTGCCTGCTCATCTGTAAGTCCCTTGTAGTCTATTCTTACTCTGACATATGCATCCTCTGAATCAGACTTAAGGTTAACAGTCGGATCCTTTGACAACACATCACCCGGCTTTACGTTACTATAATCCTTACCTGTTGTGTTATCATCTCTTTTATGTTCATCTGTTTCTGTAAGTGTTCCTGTTACATGACCCAGCGTTACTACGTTAGAACGTATATCCTTATCTGTAAAATATGCTAAAGTTCCACCAACTACCGATGTTATGCATAACGCTGAAGCAGTAAGACCTATTACAAGTTTTTTTCTATTCTTAAACATACTGATTCTTTTACACCCTCCTGCATTTTTTATTTCACTATTTGATTTATATATTTACTCTATCTTAATCAGCTGTAAACTGTGAACCGGCTGCCGTCCTGCTGTTAACAAGCTTTACAAGCTCTGGCTGTGCTTCTTCATAATCTGCAAATGTTGATGCCTGGACAGCAAAACCTGTCACCTTGATGTTAAATGATGGAAGTGTACCTGCATCTACTATATTTCCATCCTGGTCCTTGTAAATAACTGTTGGATCATATTCCTCGCTGTCAACATCAATAATCTCAAGCTTGTTACCATCTGCATCACACTTATATACTGTCGTCGTCTTAGCAGCCGATGACCATTCCTCTGTTATTCCTGTGTATACTTCAACATTATTAAACAACGCTTCTGTAGATGAATCTGCTTCTACTGCACTCTTATATACCCACATTTCACTTCCATCCTGGTTAACTGCTATCTTTTCCCAGTCATCTAAGTCAAAGTCAGTAACTGATGCATATTTTTCAAAAGCTTCTGCACTCATAAGACTGCCCTGTGCATCAGTATAATCAACCTTAATTGCCATATATACTGCCTGATCTGATTCATTCTTCATAACAGGATTCTTTCTTATAACATCACCAGGTGTATAGTTCTTTCCTGAATCAGTTGTCCATTCTGTCTCTGTAAGTGTTGTTGTTATATTCTTTCCTGATGTAAATGTATTTGTCTTAGTTTCTGTTACAGAATTAAGATAAGCAAGCGTTCCTCCAACTGCAAGACCTGCAGAAATAGCCATGGCTGCTGCTGTTGCTGTGATTTTTTTCATCTTATTCATTGATATGATCCCTCCACATATATTTAATAATCAGCTATACTGTTTATAAAACCCATCATTTCTGTTTTAGCACTATCATATGTGATTCCGTCTGCCTGGATAGCATATGCTGTTATTTTTATATTAAATTCAGGCAGCTTTTTTTTAACTTCATCCTGCTGTATATCTCTGCTAAGATATACTCTTGTAAACAATGGTTCTGTCATATTTTCTTTCTTAACAGTTGATGCAGCATCCTGGCTTAAGATATCCTTGTATATATATACCTCACCTTTATCATCCGCAGCCATCCCTATATATTCCCATGCATAGGAATAATCTATTCCCTCACTGTTAATTTCATCCTGCTTATCTTTGTTAAGATAAAGCTTACCAAACTCTTCTCCCGTAAGTTCCTTGTTATCAGTACCATAATACTGCACCTTTAATGCCACATATGAGTCAACACTATCAGCCTGTAATGTAACTGTTGGATCCTTGTCAATCTTCTGCCCAGGCACATATCCAAGTGCCTCTGACATGCCATGATCCTCCCACTGTGGTTCATCCAGTTTTATTCTTATATTCTTATCTGACTGAAACACATTTGTTGCCGTAGGTGTAACTGTTTTTAAAACCGCATATGTTATAAATGCTCCTGTGAATATAAGACTTATAGCTGCACATAATATTAATAACATACTGCGCGCCAGGCGCTTATTACCTGATGTCTTACTGATATGAAACCATCCTGGTTTTTCATTCATCCACTAACTCCTTTCCTTTAATATATTCTACGGTAGCTATTATGAATGGGAATGGTCACATGATGGTCACACGGCACAGCTTTTTTATTTTTTATCTGCAAAACAAAAAACACATAAAAAGACCAGCTTATCTGTAACTTTACGTAACAAATAATCTGGTCTTTACATTAATCTTTTATTATATTTTATTGGTGGCTGTCGCCTGTTGCATAGTCTATCACTATTCCTGGCTGTACATTATAGCAGTAAACATTAAATAATATTCCTTCACCATTATCTTCTACTGACTCTGCTTCCATAAGAACGCCGCTGGCAACAAGATTATCTCCTATGAATACCGGCGTAACCCTGTATAAAACATGGTTATTAGTCTCTTTAATATAATCTGCAACCATATTCTCAAAAGGCAGCATACCATTTACATTAAGATATCTTGTTCCTGTTATGAGGTTCTTTTTGTTGGCATTCTCTGCTGTTAACTGATATCCGATAAGATGACATCTGTTATACAGATACTTTCCATCCACATTATCATACTTGGCTGTCTGCCATCCAGTAGGTTTCACCGAACCTATTGAACCTCTTTTTTCTGTTGGCATAAGATCTTTTCCTACATTAGCATAAGCGGTTGTACATCTTCCAAGTGAATCAAGTTCTCCATATTGTTCAAAAGATGCTGTCGTCTTGTCAGCTTCTGTGAAAAATGGTGTATTATCATTTACAACAATGTACGGATTGCCTGAGTATTCAGGCAATGTATCTAATGATGCGGCAAATTCTTCATAATCAGACATACCCGAATCATTTTTTATCGTTTCATTGCTGCTTACTGAATTCTGTACTGTATCTTCTGGCTTAAAACATGCTGTAAGTCCTGTTGCACATATCAGCATCAGTACAACAGACAGTATAGCACATCCATACCACATCCATTTTTTAATTCTATTTAACATATAACCCTGCACACAATTCTGTTTTACTATTTTTATTTCTTTCTTCTGTATATTTCTTCTGTAATCTTATCATGAGAACTTCCCTCAAACTCATCAGAGCTTTCCAGTGTGAACTCATTTAACAGCTTTTCAGGGAATGTAGTATCTGATGGATACTCCCTGTTCCACTTATAAAGATATATCATATCAATATGCTCCTGAACATCTGATACATTATCATCTTCAATAAAACAATAATCTTCTTTATCAGCCTGTCCAAAGTTCTGGCTAAGAACTATATTATCGTTATGTGGAAACAATGACTTTGTATACATAGATACCCACAGCTTATGTTCCTTTGAAATCTCTATTATTCTGTCTATAAGTACTGAATCCTTACTTTGTCTTCTGTTATTAAACATCATTCCATAGTTATCATCTATAATTGCTATCAGCTTCATAAGTAATCCTCCATTTCTGCATTACTTTTTATTCACATGCATTTTAGCACAATCCTGCCCGGATGTCTTATGAAAAATAGCATTTTTTATTTATATTTTTGATTTTATTTTAATAACCATGCTATTTCTTCTTTATAAGGAGGGACTTTCTTATCACTGCCATCAACTACTAGCCATGGTGTTTCTAGTATTTTAGGCACATTAACAAATCTTTCATCATGGACTAATCTATGGAGTGTCCCATATCCAATATTACCTTTATCTATGTTAGCATGACGATCCTTATGTGCCCCCAATGGATTCATGCTGTCATTAATATGAAATACTGCAATCTGATCAAGACCTATAACCTTATCGAATTCTTCAAACACTTCGTCATAATGATTGACTATATCATAGCCTGCATCATTCACATGGCATGTATCAAAACATACCCGCAGTCTGTCAGCTTTTTCAACACCATCGTATATTGCTTTTAATTCATCGAAAGTTCTTCCTATCTCACTGCCTTTTCCAGCCATAGTTTCAAGTGCTATATATACATTATCATCATTCTTGTCCAATACTGTATTAAGACCTTTTATTATCTGTGCCGTTCCTTCCAGAACACCTGCATTCACATGGCTTCCTGGATGAAGCACAAGTATATGGCTTCTCATGGCAGCTGTCCGGATAATCTCTTTTTCAAGGAATTCTACTGCAAGCTCATATGTCTCTGGCTTAACTGTGTTAGCCAGGTTGATAATATATGGTGCATGTACAACTATCTCGTCTATACCATGTGCATGTGCATATTCCCACCCTGCATCTATATTCAGTTCTGATATCTCTTTTCTTCGTGTATTCTGTGGTGCTCCTGTGTATAACATAAAAACATTTGCTCCATATGAAGCTGCTTCCTTTGCGGATGCTAAAAACATTTCCTTACCTGCCATACCAACATGGCAGCCCAGCTTTATCTCTGACATACTATTCTTTTCTCCATTCTTACTTTCCTTTTTTTACTTTTCTTTATATTACTTTTCTTACTTCTGCCTGCAGACATAAGCTATTGGTTTGATTCATTTAATATGTTCTCCATAATCCTTGCATCTGCCGGGTCAAACTTATATCCTGATAACGTCCTTAACTTGCGTATAACTATCTGACTGCTCTCTCCTCTTCTTAAATGTCTGTCAGTATAATCTGCAACCATGATAATCCTTGCTAAAAGTGGAATCTCACTTTTCTTTAACCCACTTGGATATCCACTTCCATCATAGTTTTCCCTATGATAATGTACTGCTTCTGCTATGCTTTCTGCACTTGATGTTCTAAGCATGCCTACGATTTCATAGCCTTTATCAACATATGTTTTGAATATATCATATTCTTCATCTGAAAGCTTATTCTTATTTATAAGCTCATCTGGTATAGCAGCCATGCCTATCTCATGAAGCAGACCTGCATTATATGCATTCATACACATTTTCTGGTCAAGTCCTTTACGCAACGCTATCTCTCTGGCATATTCTGCAACCTGCTTTAAATGTTCCTCTTCTCCATATATCTTGGCACCAAGTGCATGAACCATGGTATTCATGACCTTCATGGATATATTCTCAAGCCTTATATTCTCTTCATATATTCTGTTTTCCAGCTTATGTTTTATATTCTTTTTCTCAACCCAGTTCTTCTGGATAAAAAACATAAGACAATATATAATAAGCAGCATGCATATGAAAAAATACGGTAACCTTAAAACAATATTTTCATCATAAATATCTATAGTATCAGCACTATTAAACCTGCAGCAATATATAATAGAGACAAGACATGCTATATTAATGGGAAGACTATACTTTATTCCGAGTACAAATACTGTAGCACATGAAAAAAGAACCGGATACATTATGCTAAAGGCCTCAATATCAGCCTCAAACAATAAACTATAAACAGGCATACTCATAATTGCAAACGTAACAAAGTCAATCCATATATTATAATTCTTAACTGATATTGCAATATTAACCGCCATGATTAAAACTATCAAGGCTGCCTGTATATCATACTCATATCCAACATCAAGCACTATGCCTACTAACATATTTATAAGCCATACGAATCCGAATACAAGCTTGACACACAGTGCAAGCAGCCTGTCCTCATATGGACATAAGAATATTTCCCTGTAACTGACATATTTCCCTGACTTTCTAATCTTCATATTCATACAATATCCCTCTTTTGCTTTTTATCAGGATGGCTCTATGCTTCCGACAACAATTCACCCTTTTCTATAAGACTTATAACGATATGTGCAACTTCATTATCAAACTGTCTGCCAGCACCCTTTTTAAATTCATCTATAATATACTGCTTATCACACTGTTTCCTGTAACATCTGTTAGAACTCATGGCATCAAGTGAATCTGCTGCACTTATTATTCTTACCAGCTCTGGGAGCTCATCTGCCTTAATACCATAAGGATAGCCCTTACCATCTATCCTCTCGTGATGATATATTGCACCTTTATCCGCATCTGGCAGAAACTCAAGATCTTTTAATATCTCACCACCCCATACAGTGTGCTTTCTCATAATATTATACTCTTCATCAGTCAGTCTTCCTGGCTTGTTAAGAATCATATCAGGAACTGCTATCTTTCCTATATCATGTAATAACGCACTCCTGTATATGATTTTATAATCTTTATCGGAAAACTTATTCATGCTCTTAGCTATCATCAACGAATACTCTGCCACCCTCTTTGAGTGCTGCTGAGTATAACCATCCTTTGCATCAAGCATCTGGCTTATGGCTGTAACTGCATCTATCATAAGCTTCTTTCTGTCTTCAAGAGCTATAGCTACATCCTTTTCCAGTTCTTTTTCATTTTCCTCCTGATTCATCTGATAACGCTTATAAAATATATCTATAACAACAACTATCACAAAAAATGACCAGTAAAATAATGGATAATAAAAGAGATAATACTTAGGATAATCATATATAAGCAGCTCTTTTAATGGTGTATAAAACATTACTGTAACATATAATCCAAAACCGACACTTACCGGTATTCCAAAAGGCATTCCAAGAAGAATAATAGATATTATAGGTACAAGAAAATACCACATCATTGAAAAGCCTTTGTTTGATCCATATAATGAGATTGGAACAGCCAATATAAGAAAAGCAATCACTGCTGCCATGCATATCCGGTATATCTTATCAGAATGGCCTAATGCCAGAATCGCAAATATACTGACTACTGCTACAACAAATGTAATAGAAGCAATAACATACTCACCAAGTTTTAAATTCTGTATATCAATAAGCAGCATCACAACAACAAATATCAGCATGACATTCTGAAGTGTGCCTATATCCACTCTTGATCTTTTCTCATATTGATATACTGCTTTTATTTCGTTTATTATCATTGAACATAGCTTCATAAACAAATCATATCCTTTAACAATCTTTCATCACCTGTAACTACCTGTAAACACGAATCTATATACTTGAATAATATCATATTCTGTATTTTTTTTCAATTTACAGTTTATAAATATCTCATGTAAATATCTCATACATGCCTTTTATATTCTGCAGCTTTTACATTATCTGTATGTTATCAATTTTATTTTTTAGAAGAAATACATATTGAGATTTTAATATTTTTTTATATAATGATAAGAGAATAAAAGTCAGGGGACTACTATTATGTCAACTGCCCACCACCTAAAGGTAGTGGGTTTTTGCCTATGGCAAACGAAAGGATTTTATTTATGAAACCAAGATCAGAAGTAAGTATGCAGCTATATAAGCTGATGCTTGAAAGAGATTATCCAGAGGAGTTCTGCGATATCATAACAAAAAATCTTAATACAGACTTCACTGCACAACGGATTATAGGATATCTTTATCACTACGAACATCCTCCTGTTGCTGAGATAGCAGACGAAATGTTATCTATTCTTGCTGACAGAAACAGAATTATGCAAAAGAAAGAACTTGAGGAAGTCAATGCCAAATGGAACGACTTTCTTATGAATGGATTCAACGATGATGATAACTAACAAAATATAAATATGTAGGAAAGGCAGATTATTATATGAAAATACCATTTAACGTTAATCTAACTGGAAAAACAGCAATAGTAACCGGAGGCAGTGGAACTTTATGCTCAGCCATGGCTTATGGGCTCGCCGTAAGCGGTGCCAAAACAGCAATTATTGGAAGAAATAAAGCGAATATGGAAAAGGTTGTTAACGAACTTATATCCAATGCTTTAAAAGAACACAATGCTGCTGTTACCATAAAAGGTTACTGCAGCGATGTTACTGATAAAGAAGAGCTTACTAAAACATATGAAGCAATCAAAGCTGAACTTGGAAGCTGCGATATACTTATCAATGGTGCTGGAGGTAACCAGCCTGATGCCATAACATCAGTTGAAATGTTAAAAAAAGAGCCTGAAGATGATGATTATTCATTCTGGAATCTTGATGAAACAAAGATTCGTGAGGTTATGGAGCTTAACTTTATGGGAACTCTTCTTCCTATCCAGGTATTCACACGTGATATGGTTAAAAAAAGAAGCGGAAGTATCATAAACATAGCCTCTGTATCATCTATACTTCCTTTAACAAAGGTTGTTACATACAGCAATGCCAAGAGTGCAATACTTAATCTGACACAATGGCTTGCCACACATATGGGTGAAAGCGGAATAAGATGCAATGCTATTGCACCAGGCTTCTATGCTGCTAAACAAAACCACGACCTGTTATTCAACAAAGATGGTTCACTAACACCCAGAGCCAGAAAGATAATTGCCGGCACTCCTATGGGAAGATTCGGCAATCCGGAAGAGCTTATCGGTGCGGCACTATTTCTTGCAAGTGATGATGCTTCCGGATTCGTTAATGGAATAGTGCTTCCTGTTGATGGAGGATACTGCGCTTATAGCGGGGTATAAGGCTTAATTAATATAAAGAAATATTCTACAAATCATTCTAAAAAGGGGCATCGCACTAATTTCTTAGTGCGACAACCCCACTCTTTAATGTTCATCTCTTTACGGATTAACCCCGAAGGTTAATGGAGACCTAGCTATAATTATCTCGTTAATGAATAAGTTCAAGTTATCTTATTCATATATATTATATGTAATTACAATTAAAAAATTAATAATATTTTAATTATTTTTCCCTTATTTCCACTCAGCTTCTCCAACACTCAAAGCCTTCTCCCTAAGTGTCGCAAGTCTTCTTATAGCCTCCTTAAGCGTATCATCCTTTTTCGCAAAATGAAATCTTATAAGATGATGTACATCCTCCCTGAAAAAGCTTGAGCCCGGAACTGCTGCAACACCTACATACTGTGCCATCCATTCACAGAATTTCACATCATCCTTAACACCGAATTCGCTTACATCAACAAGAACATAGTAAGCACCCTGTGGATCTGTATATGTAAGTCCAAGCTCCTTAAGTCCGCCTACAAACACTTCTTTCATATGTGCATAATGTGCTGCCAGCTTGTCATAATATTCATCATCAAACTTTAAGCCCGTAACAGCCGCCTCCATAAGTGGTGCTGCTGCCCCAACTGTAAGGAAATCGTGGACTTTCTTTACTCTGTCTATAATCTGCGGATTAGCTATAACATAACCCAGTCTCCAGCCTGTTATAGAATATGTTTTCGACAAAGAATTACATACAATAGTTCTTTCTCTCATGCCGTCAAGTGTCTGCATATAAACATGTTTATTAGGTGCATATATTATGTGTTCATACACTTCATCTGTTACAACATAAGCATCATACTTCTTTGCAAGTTCAGCTATTGTCTGCATCTCTTCCATGGTAAATACTTTTCCGCAGGGATTAGACGGATTGCATAATATAAGTGCTTTGGCTCCACTTGCAAATGCTTCCTCAAGCTTTGCAGCATCAAATGTAAATTCAGGTGGAACAAGTGGAACATACACCGGCTCTGCCCCTGAAAGTATAGTATCTGCGCCATAATTTTCATAAAATGGTGAGAATATAACAACCTTATCACCCGGATTAGTAATACTGAGCATAGTTGCCATCATAGCCTCTGTACTTCCACATGTAACGACTATCTCTGATTCAGGGTCAACCTTTAATCCCGAAAAATGTTCGTATTTATCAGCTATGGCATCACGGAAATTCTTAGCACCCCAGGTAAGTGCATACTGATGTGGTCCCTCTTTAGCTACTTCCGCCAACCTGTCTGTTATTTCCTCTGGTGGGTCAAAGTCAGGAAAGCCCTGCGACAGATTAACTGCCCCATATTTATTGGCAACCCTTGTCATTCTTCTTATAACTGAATCTGTAAAGTCAGCTGATCTATTACTTAACTCTTTCATCTTAATCTACATTTACTCCATTTCTGACTATCTGTTACTTACTTCAATAAATTTATCAAGTACTTTATCAGCCTTACCTGAATCAATAAGCTCTGCTGCTAACTTTATACCATCTGCAAGACTGTCTGCCTTTCCACCTATATAGAGTGAAGCACCTGCATTCATAAGAACAGCATCTCTCTTAGGTCCTTTTTCACCATTAAGTATGGCTCTTGTTATTCTTGCATTATCTTCTGGGGTGCCTCCCTTAAGGTCATCCTTTGTACAACGCATAAGTCCGAAATCCTCTGGCTTGATAACATATGACTTCATCCAGCCATCACGTATCTCGCATACCTTAGTTGGTGCACTCATAGATATCTCATCTAACTTATCCATGCCATATACTACCATGCCTCTCTTAACTCCAAGGCTTACAAGAACCTGCGCTAAAGGTTCTACAAGGTATTCATCATATACACCAAGAAGCTGCATAGATGGTGAACCTGGGTTAGTAAGTGGTCCAAGTATATTAAATACTGTTCTTACCCCCAGCTCCTTACGGATAGCACCAACATATTTCATTGATGTATGATATTTCTGTGCAAAGAAGAAGCACATTCCAACTTCCTTAAGAAGTTCAACACATTTTTCTGGATCCTGTTGTATATTAACACCAAGTGCCTCAAGACAATCTGCTGTTCCACACTTAGAAGATGCTGCCCTGTTTCCATGCTTTGCAACCTTCATGCCGCCAGCAGCTGCTACAAGTGCAGATGTAGTAGATATATTAAAGCTCTGCGCATTATCACCACCTGTACCAACTATCTCGAATATATCCATACCTGTTTCAACCTTAACTGCATGCTCTCTCATGGCTGCTGCACATCCGGCTATCTCATCAATAGTCTCTGCCTTAGTACTCTTAGTTGAAAGTGCTGCAAGAAATGCTGCATTCTGTGTAGGAGATGTTTCTCCATTCATAATTTCATTCATTACAGCATAAGCCTCATCATAACTCAAATCACCTTTGTTTACAATCTTTACAATCGCTTCTTTAATCATATAATCCTCCTTGTTTTGTATCTGTCACAGGATAATTATTAATATGTCTTTCTCATCACTACTCTCTGTTAGTAACGATTGCATTATATGCTCCTCAGCCTTCATCAATGCATAAAAAAAGTCCCTGACAGAATTATACTTTCTGTCAAGGACGAATAATGTGCTTATATTATATTCACTATCCGCGGTGCCACCTTGAATTCATGATATTAATCATGCTCTTAGCAGGATACTAACATACCCTCGGCATATAACGTCTGCCTGCAACGTCACACTATACTATGCATATATGCATTTCCCTTGTGCCCTCAGCGGTCCATTTGACAACTTGTTTCTTATCTGCATCTCAGCCTAGCAGACTCTCTGTACAGGCATCATTGCCGTTATCTCCGCTTCAACGGTTTAGCTTATTAAATTATTTAGAATAATAGCACTCAGCTTTGCATTAGTCAATATATCATTATTATTTTTTATTATTTTTATTCGAATTGAAAAATTAATTTTAAGGCCGTTTTTAGCGGTTTGTGTCACTGTATAAGGAATTTTATACATTTAACCGCCTATAACTCAAATTTAGTGGCAAATTCCATCAAATTTAACGATTTTAAAGAGACAGCCTCATTAGCTATCTCTTTTTGTTTTATCTTGGCAGTTCCGGAAGTCTTACTTTCTTCATTCGTTCTGCTGTTTCCGGATTATTGTCTGTTGTTATTTGTGTCTGCTGCATTTTCCCGGCTATTTCTGCTACATTGTTTTCTGCCGTTTCTGCTGCTTCCTGCGTTATTTCTCCAAGTAAAATTTGGTTATTTACTAAAGCTTGTGAATTTTTAGACTGGACAAGCATGCTTTTCAAAAGCAAATTTTTCTGTTGTTCGCTAATCACGCCGGAGGAATAATCTGACATAATTTTAGCGGTTTCATCTGCAATAGTTTCATTGACTTGCCCGATCTGGTTAGAACGGGTAAGGGTAGATTCCTGTTCTGCTGTTTCACGTTGCCGGATGTAGAGAGAATAATCTTTTAATGATGTAGCTGGATGTTCAATAATAAAACTGGGGGAATAGAGCTTTTCAATTTCTTTTTTTGCCTGTTTTGGAGTATCTAAAATACCGCCGGCAGCGTTTCTTAATCCTCGAAGGCTGCCTAATGTGTCTTGGACGGCTATTTTGATTTCTTGCAGTTCTTTAAATGTTTCATTGTATTGCTTCCCATAGTCAGCAATATTTTTTAATTCTTGGGCAATATCGCTTTCTTTTATTTTTAGGGCTATTTGTTTAATTTCATTTGATACGTCAATAACATTTCCGCCATGAAAATGCCAACGCCCAAAAACCGTTGTATTTGCCCCAAGAAGGGCTATAGAAAAAACGATTGATAAAACACTCAACTTTTTCGTCCAAAGGGGATGCATGGCCAAATTCACCTCAATTTAGAATGGAATGGAACAAAGTCCTCATTTTCCCGGACTGTTGTGTCAAAAAAACGGAAAGAATGGAAAAGAGGGTAACAAAACCTATCAAACCGGATAAACTATCTCCCGGAATTGGGGAAATGGTGGAGAGGTAATTAAGTAAGAGGGAAAAAAGGAAACAGGTAATAATCAAATCCAGAACGGAAGAGAAAACAGAACTGAAGAAAGTTTTCCCGTCACGTTCCATATGGGGGATAAAAGTAATCGGAATACCTAAAATCCCGAAAACACAGATAATATAAAAATTCAAAATTTTTGTCATCATCCACAAGCAAAGGGAAAGCGTGATCAGAAGAATGATAATCACACAAATATTTTCAAAAATAAAATAAAGAAATTCCGGGGAGATTTTTCCAACTATATCAACAACGCTTACTTTAGGATGGATGAAATTGGCAATAATTTTGACAACAGAAGAAAACAGCACGTCAAAATGAAGAAAGGTATTTTCTGAAAATTCTGTGCCGGCAAAGGTGCTGCCGACTTCTTCAAAGAAGGGGATAAATACATTTTTCACGAGCGTTTCCCAAGATTTAAACATAAACAGATAAAAACCGTACCGGATAAATCGGGGAACGAGAGAGGCAAGATCAAATTCATTTGTAGACAATGCTTTACATAAAAGCCAACCTAAATCAAGAACGAACAAAGCAAGCAGCAATTCCAGCAAGGCGTCTTCGAGCTTGCCGAAAAGAAGAGTGAGAAGAGCAATGATTTTATTAAAAAGTGTCATTAATATTTCTGAAGGGGAGAAATAATTGGTATAATCAAAGTCTATTTCAATCATTCTCTTAACAGCCTGATAGGCACCGCCGAGAATATCATAAATTTCACCGGAATAATCGCCGATATTCCATTTAGAAGCATAATAGGGGAGGGGATCCGATGAATCAGCCCATGTTCCGCCTACTCTTCGTTCTGCGTGTAAATGTGCGCCGGTGCCAATCCCGGTATTACCGGAATAAGCAACTAATTGATCTGCCGATACATAGTCACCTTCATTAACCACAATGCTGTCAAGGTGCGCATAATTCCAGGCGACCCCTTCGCTGTCTACAATAGAAACGAAATTTCCATATCCGTCACACCAGCCGGCATACCCGATATATCCGCTTGTTATGGCGGGAACCGGCGTTCCGATAGGAACACCAATATCTATACCGTCATGTCGCCGAACTTCACCGGTTACGGGATGCGCACGGGCACCCGACCAAGGAGAAGTTAACGGCCCGGAGATGGGCGGGGCATATTCAACGGCAAAAGACGGAAAACAAAGCATTACAAAAGAGAGTAATGTAACGATGAAATGTAAAATAGAATGATTTAGATATTTCATCAGTGTCTCGATCCTTGAAAAGATACTTAAAAAATTAATGGTAATGGTTTCGATGTTGTTTTACATTATCCCAAGTATCGGAAAATGTTCGGTATTTTCCGGAATTTTTATATGCCTGTTGGCGTAATTTCCCCATGCCCCATCCGGCAGCGTTTCTTGTTGCTCCGGCTGCCATCCCCATGCCGGATTCTGCTAAGTTTCTACTGCTAATGGTTAAGCCGTTCGTCATTGCCCCGGCAAATTCCACCGCTTGCCCAAAGAGATAGGCAATAAACAGCATGGAAATTGTACTTCCGAATAAGTTTGGGAGAAGTTTTTTTAAACCATTATCATCTATACTTGTTAGGGTTCCAATATTAAATGAACTATCTATAAAAGTGGAAAGAAGGGCGACCATGAAAGAAGCGACCATCACCTTTACGGCACAAGTAAGAAGGATCCCCCATGTTTTCTCACTGATGGATTTTGTCCAATTCAAGACGCCGAAGGGGAGAAGGACGATTGAGAGCCCGCCAATAATGACAAACTCCATATTTGTGATGAAAAGTGTATAAGCAATTTTTGTAAAAGCATAAAGGGCAATCAAAATACAAAGAATGGCAAGCAGCCAAACCAGAATAGCGTTTAAACTAATGGAAGCGCCGTTATACACTTTAGCTAAGAAAGAAAAGACAACGCCTAAGCCTTTTAAGACCAAGGTTCCGCTGGTCATTGTTTCTTCTGCGCCCCCGGCAAAAAGACCTAATTGTTCTCCGGACTGCTTAATCATTGTGAAAAACATGCCCCAATTACGGATCAGGAAAGCAAAAAAACCAATTTGAATAATTTTTACAAATAGATTTCCAAAATTGAAAGAACCGGAAAAATACATTTCCCAATTTGAAGCGATAGAGATTATCCCGAGTACGATAAGAAGGTCAATGAGGGGATCTGTTAAGTTTAGGATCCCTGATGCCACGGCTTTCTCTATCGTTGCCGAGAGATCATCAAAAAGTTTTAATAGAGAAGTTGCAGTTGCTTCCATTATCTCCACCCGACCTTTTCAAATTCCCGGTATAGTGTAGGTGTTTGTGTTTTTATTCCTTTTTGTGCTTTTGCGGTAGAAAGCATATCTTCCGCTGCATTTGAAAAGTCGCTGCTTGCTTTTTCCATGATTGCTTTCCCGCCGTCCTTTTCGAGTTTTTCACCGGTTGCCTTAATAGCTTGCTGCTTGGCCTGCAATGCAGTGATTTCATTGGTTATATTTTGAGAGTTTATTGTTTCAGCCTGTAAAATGTTCTGGAGCTGTGCCAGATCTTTTGCGCCTTTTGCATTAGCAATTTCGGCCGTGGTTTTCTTTATTAATTCTTGCGAAGCCGCTAATTTTTCCTGATTTTTATTTATCATTTCCGTAATCTGGATATTACTTTCTTCGAGCTTTTCACGGTTTGCATTGATTTTGGAATTAATACTGGCAAACGTGGTATTTCTATAATCTAACTTGGTAAGATCCTGAAAATTTTGTTTATAGGCATCTTTGGCTGATATAACACCGGAAATTAAACTATTCATGCTTTTTTTCACGTTGTTATATTCGTTGTTAATTACAGCGATTTCATTTAAAACGGGATCAATATTATCTCTTTTCAGATTTTGCAAGTTCTGTATCTGATTATTGATCTGCTGCTTTAGATGATTGATTTGTTCCGTTGCCTTCTTGATCTGCTGCACGATTTGAGCGTAAACCCTTGAATCATGTACCGGGTAGACCGCAAGAGCCTTAGAGCTTGCAGCCGTCACCGCCAGCAGCAGCGACAAGCCTAAAAGAATTTTCTTTTGTTTTCCTGCTAAATTCATCATGATACCCCCTTTACTTTTTTCCACTCACGGATAAATTCTGCCGGTTTCAGATCGGCCAATAAACCGGCCTTCTGTTGGTCAATACGATTAGTCGATGCAATAAACGCCAATTCCACCGGGGAGAGGTTTAAATCAAATACACGGCTGCCCAGCTGCGATTTATAGTAATATTCCTTCCTGCTTTTCAGTGACTTCACTATTTCTAACTCCCGGTCATTCAGACCAAATTCCCGGTACAATTTTTCAGAGAGTGGGGTCATTCCTTCATTAGCCAAGAAGATTTTAGTAAGCATATTTTCTGAAATTACCGGTTTTAAGTCATCGGTTATATCGGATAAATTCTGCGTTGCCATGATAACGGCAGCGTTCTTTTTTCGTAAATCTTTGATATATTCAGCGATTTTTTTTCTGAAGGCATCGTTCCGGAGAAAAAGCCAGCACTCATCCATAATGATCAAAGCAGGCACTTTGGACAATTGCGATTCGATCCGATGGAAAAGATAATCCAATGTAGGGGCAAGGATAGATTCATTTTCCATAATCTTTTCCATTTCAAATGCTTGCCAGTTCCCGTGTCCAAATTTATCTTCATCGTTATCAAAAAGACGGCCGTAAGTGCCACCGGATCCATCCGAGCCTATGAGCGAAGAGAGGATAGAACGCCACAATTCGCTTTGTACAGATGTAGATAAAAGCGTTATTGTTCTCATGTGTTTAGGTGTTCCGGCAAGAGATTTTAACGCTGCTAATAATTTAGATTCGTCTTCTGTCGTTAATTCAATATTCTTAGAAGAAGCATATCTTTTTAACCATTCAAAGACCCAGATTAATTCGTTGGGATCATCAATATTGGATAACGGCTGGAAAGCGATACTATCGTCTACAAGCAGATTATAGAAATTTCCACCCATAGCCTGGGTTAACACACGAGAAGAAGCGGATTTATCAAAAATAAAGATTTTAGCGTCTTTATATTTCAGGAAATTACAGGTAATTGCGTTTAAAAGAACGGATTTACCTGTCCCGGTAACGCCGGCTATGAAGGTGTGTCCCACTTCATCTACATGAAGATTTAAGTAAAAGGGAAATTGTTCCGGTGTTTGACATTTTAAAAGGGGCATAGACTGCAAGCCTAACTTTTCAAAGTGTTCATTTTTTTTTTGACCTTCCCAGCGTGCAGAAAGAGGCGCACATGCTGCGAAAGTTAAAGAATGTACAAGAAAACGGCGTACATTCAATTCATAAACGGAAGGGATCGTGGAAAGCCAAGCAGACGTGGCATTATCTTTTTCCACTGTGGCAATAAAGCCCATATCATTTACAATTGTTTTCAGTTCTTTCAATTCCAGGTTAAGGACATCCGGGTCTTCATTCATAAGCACAATATTTGTCGTTAAGTAACCAAGACTGATTAAATCCTGCTCCTGTTCCATCAAAAGATCCTGTGCTTCTTCTTCATCCCGGAGTGCAGCGGGATCCACTTTCCCGCTGTCTTTATTCTGCAAAGCTTCATAAAGCATGGTAAAAGGTGTTTTGGCACGCTGCCGGTGCTGCTGCTGTATCTTCAGGTTCTCTTTTTTAGCATCCTCTTTTGATAAAGCAATCCACCGGGTAGACCATCTAAATTCACTCTTGAGAGAATTTAATTTATCAAACATAAACGCATGGCAAGTGGCCGGAAGATCTTTTATTCCAACCGTACCAATGTATTTACTGCCTAATTTAGGCTGCCGGCCGGTAATTAAGGGGCTATCGGCCAAATTTTGAACAATGTAAGCGCGGTAATTTGCTTTTATTTCGTGCCGGCTGTCACTGATTATAGAATGCAGGTAAGTTAATGTTTCTTCTGTCGAAAGAGGACGGAGATAAGAAAAATGACGATTTAACAGGGAAACTATTTCTTCTACATTATCCAAAAAGTCTGTTTCTGCCTTTTTAATCAGTTCCGCATTTTTGAACATTTCATTGTCCAATTCAGACTGATTGGCTCGGATATTGAAGACATTGATAAAGTCTTTTACGGTTTGTTTCACTTCATTCAAAATCGTTTTATTGTCTTTATCTACCACGTTTTCAAAACGCTGCATAAAATCCGAAGGCTGCCTGTACACGAATGTCAAAAAATATCTCATTCGATAGTTATCTTCTCCGGTAAGATTTTTTTCCCGGATCATGTCCAGTTCTGCGGTCAACGGATTTTCTATTGATTTATCCATATATTCCTTGTCTTTCGTCTTTTGCGCTTCCAGATAAACAATGAAACCGCTTTTCAGACGTTTGAACGCTTCATTGATATGGTCAATATAAAGCTCTTGATCCGCATCTGTCATGCGGTAAGAGTCTTTACCTTCAAAAATGAAGGTTTGCTGGATAGTCCGGTTATTGTTAAAAATAACAGCGTTATTCGTCATCACTAACCACGTAACAATGTCGGAAAAGGTCCCTGTCTTGAGTGCCATAATAGCTCCTTTGGTATATTTTATTGGTATGTATTTAATATATAATTAATATATTAAACATATCGAAAAAATATTTATTTAATATGTAAATACTATACTCTCTTTAGTCAGGGAAATAGGCATCCTTATACTTTAGATTTTCCTGCAAGATCGGTAAAATCTTATAGTCAATGCGCATAAGAAGAACAAGAAGAGCATATAGCGCAATAATCGGTAAAATGCCCCGCCATGACTGGAAAAGAATAATACTAAGCATGGATAAAAGAATGATGAAGATCATCATGTTGCGGGGAACACCTCCCCACAACATTGGCTTAAATAAACTCTTATAGGTTGGAATTTCCATTTTACATACCATCCGCAATCCATTGAACGATTGTTGGGGCAAATAAAGCGATTGAAATAGCAAAAAGAATAATTAGAAAACGGCGCATACCATCTCCGGCGTTACCTGCAAACAGACCAATAGCAGCCACGACAATCCCTAATATGCCCAGTGTCATTGGCAGCGGGCCGGTCAGTTCATCCTTAATATCATTTAAAATGCCTGTCCACGGCCATGTCCTGGCGGCGAAAGTATGAAATGCCGGAGTAAAAGCAAGCATGCTTCCGTAAACAGCGGCTACTAACTTTGCCGGCTTTGCCGTTACAAACGTTTTCTTAACAAAATTTACCAATTTCATTTTTTCTTCCCCCTTAGGAAAATAACTATATCAAGCATTTTTTACATGCTTGTAAACAAAACCATTAGTAAGTGGGTCATAACGGTCAACGAGGATTATATCCTCAATTAACCGTTTTGTTCCTTTTTGGGTGACTTTTTTTTGGATGCTTATAATGGCATCCACGGAAGCCCCGATAATAGACCTGATTGTTGATGTTTCACTAGCCTGTGACGACTCTCTTATAAGCAATTCAAGACGGCTGAAAGCATCCACTGTGCTATCTGCATGAATCGTGCAGAAGCCCCCGGAATGGCCGGTATTCCACGCTTTTAGCACGTCATAAGCACTTTTATCACGGACTTCACCGATAATGATTCTGTCCGGTGATAAACGTAAAGAAACGAAAACTAAATCCTGAAGAGTAACTTTTGTTTCTTTATTGCCGGATGTTGTCATCCGCTCTACATCTGGGGATGAATACTGTAATTCTCTTGTGTCTTCTAAGATCAAAAGCCTATGTTCCGGTACAAGTTCAGACAACTTTTTTAGAATAGCGTTTAAAAAAGTTGTCTTTCCTGATCCAGTAGAGCCAACAACGATTACATTTTTTCTGTTTCGGATAAGATCCAGAATACAATCATAATAGGCAGCGGAAAGACTGCCATTTTCCTTATAATCTTCCAGCGAAAAAATCGTTTGAGGAAGTTTTCTAAGAAAAAATACCGGGGCTTTAACGACCGGAGGATACATAATCTGCGCCCTGATCATAAGTGCATCCAATTCAACGCCTAACAGCGGTTTTTTATCGCTTATGATTTGATCGTTATATCCGGAGATGCTTTCACAGATCCTGCGGATATGATCTTCATTCATGCGGATATTTGTATTTTTTCTGCCATATATTGTATCGATGCGCAGAAATCTATCGTCATTTACATAAATTTCATTGACCGTATCATCTGATAAAAATCTTAAAATATCTTCACCGAAGCTATTTTCAATAAATTCAGCCTGCCGGCGTTTTTTTTCACCGACAGCATTTTTACCTGTATCAGGCATAAACACTCCTTACCGCTGCGAAAAGTTGAAAACGGAAACAATAATTTGGATCTTTGCGAACCTATCTATTTATAACGGGCTTCTGTTTAATTTCAATCCATGCTTCAGGCTACCCGATGTAAAAAGCCATCGTGTGCCATTCCGCAGAGATTGAAACTACGCCCGAAAGATACGTTCTCCGTTATTCCTCATCAATACCTTCACTATCTTCTTCTTTAGAAGAAACCGTTCCGGTATCAATCGCTTCTAACGTGTCTTCGCCCAACTTAATACATTCGTTTTCAATACCGTCTTTGCGTGCCTTTGTTACTGCGCCAACGATTAGATAAAGATCCTTATAGCCAAGACCAAGTTTATTCAATTCATAAAACAAGCCTTTTGCTTCTTTAATAGAAACCTTATTTTGGCGTTCTTGAATCCTCTTTAGTCTAATCTGGACGCTTTCTTTCAAACGATCAATTGTTTCTTTGTCTTTGTTCAATTTTTCTAAATCAATTCTCATAAAAAACCTCCTTAAAGGATAAATACAAAATAAATATCAAATAGATATGTTTAATACATTTTTTAAATATGAAATAAATATAATTTATTTCAATATTGGATGCTATTTCCGTTGCAGCCGTTCCGGACGAAAACCAATCTTTTTATCCAGATCAGCAGCTTTACCCTGATCCATTTTGAAAACCATATCATCAGAAATAAACCATTTGTTTTTAGGAGATTTTATTGTTTCACCGTCAAAAAGCATAACAACATCATTTCCCAATTTCATTGTTTCGCCGGCTGTTAAAAGCGGACGGGCTTTTTCTATTTTTGTTATATTAGCCGTGGTGAATAGCCCTGCACTACGGCTTTCCTGTTTAACAATTTCTGTTGCATTATCGAAAAGTTTTGATAAATGCTCTGGGGTAATTTTATCTTTTGGGGACATATAAATTTGTACATGACAGTTAGTTAAAATTTCATAATTTTTGTATGTAGTATTAATCTGCTCCAATCCTTGTACAACAAACAAGATTTTAATCCCATAACTGGCCACATAGCCGGAAGATCGAATGAAATTTTGCATTCTGCCGAATGCGGGAAATTCATCCATTAAAATTAGGCACTTATGCTGCTTCTGCGCTTTCGCTTCATTCTCTAAAGCTCTTTGCACGATAAATTCAACAATAATTTTAAATAATTTTCCCGCACGTTCCACATCGTTAGGTGGCATAACAAGAAATAGATCAGTTGGATTTTTCTTTCCCCTTAGATCACCAAGAATAAAATCTGAAGTGGCTGTATTGTCGGAAATATTCTTTTCCGCAAAGATATTAAGGCTTGTTATGGCAGTAGAAAGTATAGATCCGGCTTCTTTATCCGGCTTTGACATAAAGCTGCTAAACTTGCTCATAACAACAGGATGTTGTTCCGGGTGGTTTCTTGCTTCTTCCGTGAAAATCGTGATTTCTTTTGCCTTATCTTCTGTAATATCCATTAACAGATACGGTAAATCACTTGTCTTGTTCGGAATATATATTTCCGCCGGGAAATGGCAGCTGCTATTGTGCATTTCAGCGTCAAGCTGTTCTTGAAAAGAACAAATTTCATCGTCCGCATCCACGGGCTTTGTCATAAATTCCAAAACGTGGGCAAAATTGGTTTCGATATACCCGGGCATTCCTGGAGATAATCCACGAAGCATATTTAATCTGGCATGTTTATATTTCAGATGGGTAATAACGCCAATCGTTATATCCCTGGCATTATTTGACCAATGGGGATCTTTCCCTTCTTCAATCAAGATAGAAACCAAATTTTCCACATCACGGCCTTCATTTTTCGTTCCCCAGCGTATTTCATTGAGTGGGTTAAACCTAAATGTTGGCCTGTCATCAGTAGGCGCAAATTCTATTACTTCGTGGCCTAATACATTTTTCCTGTAACTTCCCGTCTTTGCGAGATTTTCCCGCTTCAAATCGGAAACGATAACAGAATCTTTGTAATAAAGGAGTGTAGGAATAATAATCCCTATACCTTTCCCGGCACGGGAGGGAGCACAAAGGAACGTATGCGCCGGCAGCGAATCAATGATATATTCCCGTTTTGTTAAATTGAGGGCTTCAAAAACAGAAAGAATATAAAACGTTCTTTTCTGATTTTTGCCGGTTAAATTATGGATGAAGTTATACAACTTTTCATAATTTATACCGCTGTACCAAACACCGCATATCACCCCGTTTCCTTGTTTTTGTTTATACGGTGATACCAGATTTTTCACAATATCTTTTCTTTTAGCCCAATGAGCGGAGCCGGAAGACGTCAACATTTCTTCTGTAAAACATTTTTTTATAAGAAATAACGCGCCCAGACTAAACAAAAAGCCAACGAGAGAAATGATTAATGACGGCTTTATAATAGTAGGGATTAAATGCCCGTAATTAACAGCTGCCTTAAAAAAGGCAAGCGGAGAGAAAATATAAGTATTCCCGCTATGAAAAAGTGCCATGTTTGTAAAAATAGGCATATAATTTACGGCTTTTACCAATTTCAGCATTGCGAAATTCTGAAAGATTATATTTATCAGTAAAAATGTACCGATATAAGCAAAAGCCTTCATCTTAACCTCATTTCTTAATTAAACCTTATGGCCGTCTACAAAAATTGGATTTTTTACACCATGCTCGATAAGGTAATTAATTACCTCCCGCAGCCGTTCTTGTCCGGTCGTGGAATTAGAAGATACTAATTTAATAGGCTTTTCAGGCGTTGATTTTGCAGCGGAAACTATTTTATCCAACAAAGCAGTATTTAAATCATTTGATATACCCTTTTTTTCTTCCGGGGCTACTTTTTTAGGAGTAGTGGACGTAGCTTTTTTTTGGATAATGTAACTTTTTTGTATATGGGTATGACTATCAAGATTACCCTTTTCGTCAGCGTTAGCAAATGTGGAGAAGCTACTTGCTGTCAATAATACCCCAACGATTACTGCTAAAATTTTTTTCTTTTTCATGTCTTCTATCTCTTTCCATATGGTTTAATCCTAATATCCGTATGAAGGAGGATATTAAATTGGAAACCTTCCCGGATTACGCCGGTTGGTGTGACACTATTAGCATCTTTTGTGGCTATATCAGAAATTCCTTGTAAAATTTCCGTTACAGCTCCTTTCATGGCACTGTCTGTTGCACTTTCATTATTACTATTAGAAGAGGATGAAGATTTTGTGCTGGCACTTACGCCGCCTGCAAGAATAGCACCGGTCAACACAGAGCGAACTTTTACCCAAGAATGCTTAGTGTATTTATCCTTCAAACCGGCCTGTCCAATCCCGTCTATGGCTTCATAATTCGGAATCTGTACACTATGGCCGTTAGGGAAGATTATCCGGTGAAAACTGATATTAATTCTGCTTCCCGTCATCTGGATAGGCTCTCCAATCAAGCGGGAACCAGCCGGGATTAAAACGTTTTCACCGGTCACGGAATCATACACACTTTGACGAACAACGGCAATAACAACACTTGCCATATTGTCACTTGTTAATTTTGTTACCAGCGTTGCAGGAACAATCGTTCCTGCTTGTAATACTTCATTCGAATTTGCAATTTCATACTGCGGAATATCATATGAAACACGATCTGAATAAATTGCCCAGGAAGAGATAGGGATACTGCATAATATCATTCCGGATAATACCGCTTTTTTAATATCCATTTCTTATACGCCCCCTGATTCTTCTGTCATCTTCTATTACCTGAATATACCCATCTCCCATTGATTGGGTATTATAATAGCCATTACGCTCTGTAGATCTTCTTCCCGGGGCGGATGTACTCCGTGTACCGGGTTCATTTTTTAGATTAAAGAAAACCCCTGATCGATTAGCTTCCAACATGGACTTTTCACGAGAATCACGAGCCTTTTCTTCTCTGTCAAATTCTTTTTGTCTCCGCTGTTGTTGTAATTTATCTTCCTGTGTTACGATTGTCGGAGCCGGTGCTTGCTGCTGTACTGTCTGGCTATTTCCGGAACGTGTATTTGCAGCATGTTCAGCATTGTTTTTAGCTTCAGCTTGCGCTTGCAGCCGTTGATATTGCTGTCTGCCAGTTTCCTGCCGTCTTTGCTGCTCTTCTAGTTCTTGTAACTTTGAATTATTGAGCTGTGTAGTTGCTGTTGTTTGCGTGTTTGGATCAATTTTCTTTTCTTTTTTACCACCGGAAAAGAAAGCATAACTGCAAGCAAGGATCAAGACAAAAATTACAAAGTAAATAATCGATTTATTTACTTTTTTAGGGGAATCTGTGTCCGGATCTAACTGTAAATGTTCGCCTTCAGCGGGCTTTTTCATCCATAATTTCATTTCTTAGCTCCTTCCCCATAGTTTTCATCAATGAAACGTTGCACAGATTCAGAACTTCCATCTTCTGAATCCGGTGGAACATTCGGAGAACCTTGTAATTCTCCTTCGAGCTTTGCAATCATTCCATCTAAATCTTCATTAGATAATTCCTGTTGCTGCGTTTCTTTAATAAAATCTTTTGCTTCTTGCATTTTCACGTCTTTAATCCGTTCTTTCAACGGAATGTAGAACGATTCAACAGGCAAAAGTTTTTCGGAATTGGATAGAGAATTATATAAACTGTTTACATCTATTCCGTCAGAAATGTTTATTTTTCCGGGAGAAGGAATATCATTATCCACATCCTTCTTGCTGATTAATAAGTAAGAATTTTGTGAATAAACCAACTTGATATTGTGCATTACTTTATCAATTTCAAGATAATTTCCTCTTAAACGGTAATTCACAAGCTGGAGCTTGCCTTTATCCCATTCATCGAAATAATAAACAACTGGCATATTTTCCCGGTTTTCTTCCGGTAACTCTATATATGTTTTCTCCCCGTTATCAAAAATAGAAAGTGGTAAATAAGAGCGTTTTACATTTTTATTTTTAGTTACCTTGTAATTGTTATTATGTTTTTCAGAAACGAGCTTATTGTAACGATTAACTCCGTCCTGAAGATCCTTTAAAGCAGCTGCTTTTTCCTGTTGTGCTTCTTCAAAATCATCTTTTGGATAAGTCCATAAAACGACGTATTCCATTTCTTGCCCGGCATTAACTATTAGCCGATAACTTCTGCGGTCAGTATTTATAATCAAATTTGTTTTCAATCCGTCAACTGTCGGTTTGATGTACACATGTTGAGTGCCAGAAACAAAATCGGTATCAACAAGCCATTGTACGGAATCACCGGTGGCAATTTTTGTAACTTTTTCATTTTGTCTAAGCTGAATATCAGTGACAAAGCCAACAACTGTATTTATTTCATACTGACTATAGGGTTCATATGTATATACGTTGGCCGTTCCGTCAGAATAATCAGGAGTATAGACAAAAGGAGAATTTGTTGCAGATGCAACGGAAACCGTCAAACATAAAGTAGACAATAATGCAAAAATCTTATTTCTTGTTCTCATTTCCGACCCCTTCTTCTGAAATTGAAAAATCTTTTATGATTAATCCTAACGGATTGGAAACGAGTAATTCTTTATCATCTAATCTTTCCTGGACCATATTAAAAGTACCAGTGTATGTTTTTGTGATTGATGTAGTACCTCCAACAGGAATAAATACTTCATTCCATCGTACTTGATACGTATCTTTCATATTCGCAATTGGATTTACCGATAATATATTGATTCTATTAATGCCGGTACCAATCTTTTTTGTAAATTCATCTAAATACAAATTCTTAAATTTAGTTGCACTTTCCGAACTTAAGTAGTTAGTAGCTCTTTTGATATTTTTTTGTAAAACCGAAGTATCTAAAGGGATCTCTCTTACATTTTCAATAAAGCGGGAAAGAAAATAATTTACTTCTGCCGGCGTTACATCGTGATTAACTTCTTTTAAACTGCCGAGACTTGTAACATACCCGGTTTTTTCATCAACGGATATAACATACGGAATAAAAGTAGATCTGGTTGATACAAAAATTAATCCGGCGACAGAGATTGCCGTTATTATAGAAGACATAAAAGTCATTCTCTGCCATTTCATAATTTGGAGATCTTTCATTGAAAGAATATTCGAATAAATATTCTTTCCTTCATCGCCAACTTCCCGATAAGTCTTCTCTTCAGCCATTCATTTACGCTCCTTTGAAAAAATTTTTATTGCAATGGGGAAATAAATTTCCCCATTGCAAAGAGGAACCTCTTTGCAATGGGGAAATTTATTTCCCCATTGCAAAGAGGTTCCTCTTTGCAAAAACGGTGAGATCCCTTTAGAGAGATCTATTTATGCATCTACATTTTATCATCAATAGGGAATAAATACAAATTATAATAAAAAAAGTTGCTTGCCAGATCATCATATAGTTGTGGTACAATAAAATTAATTATAAGTAACTTTAGAGGTCGCAAGACCTCTTCAAAAATAGTAGAATGCCCACTTACACATATAATAAAATATTTCCTCAAAAATCCTTGATTTTATCGTTCATTTCATTATATGTAGCGGGCTTGCTGCGCAAGGGCTAAAAACAAAGACCCCTACGGTAGAAAAAAGAAGTAAAGAGAGCTTAACAATGGCAACATATCACTGCAATATTAAAGTTGGAAAATGTGGAAAAACCGTCCCCCATTTCTGCTATATTATGCGGAAGGGTAAATATGAAGAACGGGAAGATCTACAATATGCAGAATCTGGAAATATGCCGGAATGGGCAGAAACACCGGAAGATTTTTGGCGTGCCTGTGCTGCAAATGAAAGAGAAAGAGCCTATAGAGAAATAGAATTTGCTATTCCTAATGAATTAGAACGAGAAGAACAAATAGAGCTTGTGCAGGAATATATCAAAGAAATTATTCCTGAAAATGCCTATTCTTATGCAATTCATGAAGTAGACAGTGCTTTACATGGACAGAAAAATACCCATGTTCACTTGATGTTTTCTGAAAGGATCATGGATGAAGCGGCACTACTTATGGATAAAGAAACATTCTTTAAAAAGCATGGTAAAAGCAAAAGTGGAATTGAATATGGCGGATCCATTAAAGATAGGAGCTGGTCAGGCCGCGGAAAATATACCGGCACGGAGAAATTTATTGATGTACGTCAAAAGCTGGCCGATAAAATCAATAAATACTACGAAAAAAATAATCTCCCTTATAAGATTTCTGCCGACACTTTGGAAAATCAAAATAAAAAAATTATTTACAGCGGGAACATTGAAAAAAGAAAACCATATACAGACCGAATTATTCGTATTGATGAAACAACATTTAGGTCATATCTTCCTGTTATTCGTTCTGAAATACATAAAGATAACCCTATTGAGAATATCGAAAATAAAGCTATTGTACAGCGGATTTATCAAGACCGGGAACGGCTGCTGTACAAGAATATTCAGAAAGCCGTAGATGACCATAATGCAAGGCTTATTCCTACCGAAAAAGAGCAATACGAAGCCTTGATATTTGCAAATAAAGAATTTGAAAAATTGCGAAAATTCTATAATAGTCCCTTCAAAACAGTTAAGAATAAATTCAAGCCAAGCACCGATGAACACTATGATCCCCTTTCCCCGGATTATCGTGTTCTTGTGGCCTGCATAAATCAGTCAGAAACAATGGAAAAAGAATTTGTTGCAGATCTTATAACTGAAAAGATTCCTCAAATTATCCCGGAAGAACGGTTATTTAAATATAGAGAAACATCTCCGGATAAATACCTTTTAACATTCCTCAATGAAAAGAGTAAAGGTACTTATAATGCTATTCATCAGAAGATCAGAAGTAAACAAAACCTTTTGAAATATTTGGAAACTAAAAATCAACCGGAAGAAGTGATGAAATTGCAGGAAGAAATAAACTTCTTGCAGAAAGAAAAGCGAACGATATATCAAAGCACAATGACCCCGGAAGGACAAAAGGAATTAGAAGATATAAAACGCTGCCTTCTATCCCCTATTGAAAAGATTGATGATATGTTGGAGCGGAGAAATAAACTTTTCTCACAAAAAAATGATCTTGAAAAGAAAATTGCTGAATTGCGAAATATTAATACAAAGAAACTATCTATTAAACTGATAAATAGCCGCTTCAATAACCATTTTGAAGATATAAAACAGGAAATTAACAGAAAAGAATTTAATCTTGACAGATTGAAAATCAAAGCAGGACGGATGCCTTCCAAAGAGCAGCAAAAAGTTATCAGTTTTTTAGAAAAAGACATTCAAGACAAAAAGACAAACTACATCAAAGAGCTGCAAGCAGCCATCAACGATCCGGAGAATAAAGAATATATCAAGAAATATATTAATTCTATCCGGCAAGAACTGAAGGAAGCAAAAGTTACCCTGGCATTTGTAAATCAATCTATTGATAAAGCTACATCTCCCCAAGAGAAAACTGTAGCAGATCTTATTTTTAACCGAGAGCAGCTGGAAAGCAAAATAAAAAGCTATAAATTTATTCGGGATGAAGATCTTACTACAAATTTATTAAATCAAAAAACCAATGGCCTATATCGGGAAATTCTCCAAACTATTGAAAGCAAAAAAACACTGCTAAAATTTGTTAGTAAGGATCCGGAAAAGAAAGCTGCTCTTTATGAAGAATTAACTGCTCTTCGGGAAGAAAAAGAATTTATTATATACGAGCATTTAACAGCGGACGACAAAAGGACTATCAATGCTGCAAAAGTGGAATTGAATAAAAAGATCAATTCCACGGAAAAAGCGATTGATAAACTAAAAGAAATAGAAAAAATAGCTGCAAAAGAGCTTCCGGTTGAAAGATGGCAACGGGTAAGGGAAAGAGTGACACAAATTAAACGAATCCAACAAAAACACGATGCATGGCAGAAACAAATAAAGAAAAAGAATAGTGAAAGAATAGAAAACATACAGGAAGCATTAGATTTTTATAACAATGCGGATAAACCGCTGGATTATTTTCTGAACAGGGCTATTAACGAAGAAACAGACGGCGAACTGGATAAATTGAAGGTAAAAATCAATGAAAAGCGGGAAAAAATTCAGACGGAACGAGCTGCAAAAAGACCAGTTGAGCATTTATATAAAGAACTTGATCAACTTAACACAAAGGCAAGAGAGCTACGGCTAAAATATCTTCCTATTGCCCGGGAGAAAGCTACAAAGATGAAAGAGAAATTTAAAACAAATAAAGGTAAATATCCCTTTAAAAAACTATCTTCTACCTATCATCGGATTGCAAACAGAACAAGGATCCCTGACAAGCTCAAAAATGCTTTTGAAAAGGCTAATCGGGGTACCAGCGCAAGCCGAGTAGATATTAAAGATGCATCTAAAATAGAAAATATGAACGAATTATAGAAAGAGAGGTGAGAAAAATGGATAATGAGTTTAAAATAATTCCGGAAACAAGCCCTAAGCATTATATTTCAGGATGGGAGGCATTAAATACACCTACTGAAGATAGAACAACGGCAGACTGGCATCCTTATGTTTATTGGTTAGCTACAAAAAAACATAAGGAAATCCCATTATATCAAAACAAGATGCTTGGCGATGAGGGAATAGAGTACCGCCCTATTATATGGTCGGGTGGAAAACCAGTTTATATTGCTTCCTTTGCAAGAGCAATAGCAGATATTTTATTTACCTTTCCTAAAGATCATCCACGAGTGTTAGAACTATATGGTTCCAGAGCATCTTTAATGACCCCGGAGATTGAAAAAAAGTTGTTTTCCTATCTATTACAGTTGCCAGATAAAGAAAAAGCATTATATTTCATCCTACATATTATTCCAACATTTTATAAGGAGTGGAAAAATGTACAAATTAAACATTGATGAAACGCAATTAAAACCGTGGCAAAAAGAAAGATTGGATGTAATTGGAAAAATACTTCCAAAATTTGGAGATAATTACATCTTAAAAGGGGGAACAGCATTATTATTCTTTTATGGTTTAGACCGTTATTCAGAAGATATTGATCTTGATTCCAAAAGAAAATATATGAATATCGAGAATAAGCTAAAGAAAATCTGTTCAGAAAATGGATGGACAAGCCACATAAAGAAAAATACCCCCACTACATTCAGAATGATGATCGATTATGGTGGAATTAGTGAAAAAGGGCTTTATCCTTTAAAGATTGAAATTTCCGGGCGAAATATTGATCTAATCGAAAAAAGCCCTTATAAAAAGATTGATGGTATAAATGTCTATGATATTAGTACCCTTGCACGAATGAAGAAAAATTCATTCGGAAATAGAGACGCAATCAGAGATCTTTATGATTTAGGTTATATCATTAAGACATCACCAAAAGCATTAACGGATGAGCAGTATATTGATATTAAAGAAACATTTAATTATAAAGATTTGATAGAAGTAGCCGTTAACTTAGAGCATGAACAGGAAATGAATCATACTTTTATATCTAAAACATTTAATCCATTATCCTATGTTCAAGAAATGGAGAAGAATATTGAAAAACAAATAAAAAGAATTATAAAGAAGGAAAACGATTTATCCCGATAAAATCAGGATAAATTTAAAGCAAAAACGGTGATTTTTTACAGAAAAGGAGATTTATTATGCAAGTGTACATCACAGAAAAACCAAGCGTGGCAAGAGCCTTAGTCGATTTTTTTAATCGTCACGGCGGAAATTTTAAGAAGGTCGACAAGTATTTTATTGATGAAAAGGCGGCAGCTACCGTCACATGGGCTTATGGTCATTTAATGTATCTTGAAGCCCCAGTTGCTTATAATCCGGAATGGAAAGCATGGAAATTGGACACGCTGCCGTTACAGCCGGAAAACTTTATCTTCCGGAAAGCCGTAAAATCAGAGGCAAAACAGCAATATAAAACAATTAAGAACTTCCTCAAAGATGCTACTACTGTTATCCATTGCGGAGATCCGGATAGAGAAGGACAGGTTTTAATTGATGAATTGCTGGAAGGATTTAAAGGAGATGTGCAGCGGATTTTATTAAACGCGCTGGATGATGTATCTATCAAAAGAGCCCTAGATGGCTTAGCATCCAATAAGAAATATAAAGGCTTATATGAAGCTGGAAATGGAAGAGCTTATATAGATTGGCTTGTTGGAATGAATTTCACAAGATTTTTCACAATAAAAGCAAAGCACGGCGGTTATACAAATGTCATGAGAACAGGCAGAGTAAAATCTCCGACTTTAAATCTTATCGTGCAGAGATGGAATGATCTACAAAATTTTAAAGAGAAAACTTTCTGGACAGCCAATCCGAAAGTCGAAATTAATGGGGATATTATCCCGGTTAAACTGAAGCCTAATACACATTTTGAAAATAATGTCGATGCGTTGATGGTACAAAATAAATTAATTGGTCAAACTGCGAATGTATTCATGATAGAAAATAAAGTAGTCACGGAATCAGTTACAGAACTTTATAGCCTTGACACCTTGCAGATTGCAGCTAATAAATATTTAGGACTAAGTGCCAAAGACACTTTAGATTTTCTGCAAGATCTTTACGAAAAAAAATATGTAACCTATCCACGTTCTGATTGCAAATATCTTCCTGAAAGCCAATTCCCAGCATCTGGGGAAATTGTAAAGGCATTGAATGAGAAAAACATTATCCCCTACCCTATTCCAAAGCCGGGAGAAAGAATGCCGGTGCCATTTAATGATAAAAAAATATCTGCCCATCATGCCATCATTCCAACAACCGTTATTCCGGCTTCAGAAAGCATGAATGAAAATCAGTATGACTTATATAAGTTGATTGTGGAAAAATATGTAAGTATGTTTTTCCCGGATTATAAATATAAAAAAGTGTCAATAGAAATGACTGCTGCTGATCTGACATTAGTTGCCAGTGCAAAGGAAAATATAGAAGAAGGCTTTAAAATCCTTGAAAGAAAGTCCGATAAAGAGAAAAATTCTGTATTAATCAATACAGAAAACATCGAGAAAGGATCTTCTTTGAAAATCCACAGCGTTGATATTCAAGAGGGAAAAACAACTCCCCCAGAGCTATATACCGAAGGTTCCCTTATTAAAGCTATGAATGGTATTTCTTCAGACAAGAAGGAACTGGCCGCAAAATTGAAAGAAGTTAAAGGTATTGGAACTCCTGCGACCAGGGCAGATATTATTTCTGAACTTTTAAGCGAAGAATTAATTATGATGAAAAAAAAGGCCATCATTCCAACTGAAGCCGGTATTGAATTAATCAATATTTTGCCGAAGGAAATTAAGAGTGCTGATTATACAGCCAAAATGGAAGCAGATCTTGACCTTGTCCAAGCCGGAGAGCTGCCATTGAATGACGTACTGAAAGACACCATGAAATTTATTGCTGATGTTCTAAATCAGAATGAAAATTTAGCAGTCGTAAATAGAGAATACCTTTGCCCGGTCTGCAAAATCGGATTCCTGCACCATAAATTCTATAAAGATAAAGAAACCGGGGAAAGTAACGAATACTATGCTTGCAATAATAAATCATGTAAACAGAAGTATTTCCCAGTTGCCAAAGATGGCAGCCCGAAAATTGTACAGTGTCCAAATTGTGGAAAAGGGTACTTTAAATCAATCAAAACAAAGACCGGAAGCGTTTTCTATGCTTGCTCAAACTATCCGGAATGTAAGACAACCATGAACGCCGAAGACTTTGATGTCATCGGAAAAGAAAAGAAGAAAACTACAAAAAGGAGTAAGAAATAATGGAAGGTGAAGACGAACTTGATTTAGGAGAAGAGATCGAGGAAACTGAAGAACTATCTTCTCCCACGGCTGCGAAGCCGGATGTGCCAAAAATAGAAGAAACCCCGAATAATGAAGGTGGTGAAGAAAAAAATATTGAAAGAAGTGAACTGGGAAGCATAAAGAAATTGGAAGATATGCTGAACAAATTACTGGAAGCCGTGCAATTCACAGATAGACGATGCCAAGCCATTGAAAAGAAAATTGAAGGTGTTCCGGAAAAAAACGGAAGCAATAAAAAAGTCATAAACAATATTGTCCCGGAATCGATGAAAGAGAATACAAAAAATACTTTTAAGAAAAAGATCTCATCTATTATTGTATTGTCCCAATCTGACGACTATGAAATAGCCTTAGAAAAAATTGGAGAAGAAGCTCAAGATTTATTAAAAATGGTAAATGAGGACGATCACAATGAAACATAAAATAACATTGCTATTCCTTCTTTTTATCATCATCAATAGTATTGGCCAGGCACAAACACTGGAAGATTATATTAGTCAATATAACCGTGCTGAAGCGGGAATTATTGCAAGAGAGATAGAAGCAGCTGGAAGAAAGTATAGTATAGATCCTTTATTCATTTCCGCAGTATTCAGGATTGAAAGTGCCTACAACAACACGGCTATATCCCCTGCCGGAGCAATCGGTATTTCTCAACTCATGCCCGACACGGCAGAAGAAGTTGGCGCCAATCCCTACAATATACGAAGTAATATTGACGGTGGCAGCCGGTATCTTAAACAGATGATAAACGCCCACAAGGACAAGGGAATTTATCAATACAATTATGCCCTTGCAAGCTATAATTCAGGATTAGGGCAAGCCGGCGATCATATCCCCTCTTTCACTTATAAGTACATCCAAGATGTACAGGATGAATATTATAAGCAAAAGAAAATCATTAGGAATGGCGGGTATTATAACCGGCAAGAAGATTATTATTTACAAAAAAAGAGAGGTGAACAAAAAAAGCTTTTACAGAAGTTAAAGCAACTAAAAGAGTTGCGAAGACAAAAACGGTGTGATCATTTTTAATTCAAACGGTGTGATTTTTGTAAAGGAGAATCTATCATGGAAAAGAAATATTTAACCATTGAAGAAGCGAAAGAATTGGGTATTGACGTTGAAAATATCAATAATACTAACAAGTTAGAAGATATTGTTGATGAAGACGGTAAAGAAGTTCTTCCGGAGAGCGAGGGTTAAATCATGAGTAGCAAAATAGATGATGCAAGGAAAGAAGTTATTGATTTTATCACTAAGAAATTAGAGAATGAAAATTCTGTCCCGTGGAGAGATCCTTGTTTTAACAGGGCACCGATAAATCCTATTTCCGGTACAGAATATAAAGGCTTTAATAGCATGAAATTGGCTTGCGTTGCTATGAAACGCAATTATAATGATCCCCGTTGGGTAACATTCAAACAGGCTAAAGAGAAGAAATATCATCTAAAGAAAGGCAGCAAGGGGACAACAGTTGAATATTACCAATATTGTAAAGGAGAGTTAAGCGATCTGGAAAAAGAAGAATTAAAAAAACAGGGAAAAACAGATAAAGAAATTGAAAAAATGCAACATACGGGACATTTCATTGCCAGATCCTATGTTGTCTTCAATGCTTCCCAATTTTCAAATTTCCCGGAATTATCAAATAACATTGATAATGAAAGCGTGGTACGAAAGCATAAAGAGTTAGAAACCATCATAAAAAATTCAGAAGCGCCGATTTTTTATGATGAAACAGAGCTAAATCATTATAACCGAAAAGATGATGAAATCCATTTAAGAAGAAAGGATGAATTTAAATCAGCAAACGCCTTTTATAGTACAGCCATGCACGAAATAGGCCATAGCACAGGGCATAAAAGCCGTTTAAATAGATTTTCAGACGAAATGTCAAAGCTTGGTTATGCAAAAGAAGAATTGGTCGCAGAATTAAACAGTGTTTTCTTGAATCAAAAATACAATATTGGCTTTTCTCAAAGTCAGCTTGAAAATAATACTACTTATATTCAAGAATGGGCTAAATACATTAAAGATGACCCCAAATTCTTATTCAAGGCAATATCAGACGCAGATAAAGCCGTTAAATACATTGAAGACAAGATGTTGAATAAAGAAATTGACAAAGAGAACGAAGAAAAAAATGAAAAGATGCCGGCACTTAGTGAGAAAAAAGGCGTTATGTGGGAAGGAGAAGAAGTAAGAACCGAGAAAGAATCTAAAGAAGAAAAAGCTGCTAAAAAAGAGCTAATTGAACCTATTATTGAGGACTATCGAAAAGCAAAAGAAAAAGCACTATCCCCGGAAAAATTGGAAATGGATCTTAATAAAATTCGCTACACTATGGGCTTTTTGGCAAAGAATCATGTTATCACGAAAGGCGATATGGAGAAAACGGCGTTACCACTTAAAAACGGTGATATGAAAGCATTTAAACAGCTATCTAACGCCGTAAAGAAAAAAGCGCAAGAATTAAGCGCCGGAATGGAACGATAATTTCCACAAAAAGAGAAGCACGGCAGTAATACCGTGCTTTTTTATTTCATAAAAGTAACCTTTTCGGGCTATAAAAAGACTATAAGAAATGTCTTCTAAAAGTATGCTAAAATGACTTTATAAACATTCATAAAGTCATTTTATTATTTACGAATAAAAATAAGGGGTATATTTTGAAACTCGGATATGGAAGGGTAAGTACAAAAGACCAACACGAAGAACGGCAAAAAAAGGCTTTAATGGAACTGGGTATAGAAGAAAGATTCATCTTTATTGATAAGGCATCCGGGCGAAATTTCAATAGGGAAAAATACGCCCTTTTAAAGTTAATGGCAAGACCCGGCGATACTATATATATATATGAATTAGACCGTTTGGGACGAAATAAGACAGAGGTACTGAAGGAACTTGAATATTTCCGCAGCGCAGGAATAGAATTAAAAATTCTGGATATTCCTACGACAATGATGGATTTATCACAATATGGGGAAATGGCTGCTAATATTGTGAAAATGGTAAATGCCCTTCTAATTGAAGTCATGGCCACTTTTGCAGAACAGGAACTTAAAAAATTGGATAAAAGAAGATCCGAAGGAATCGCTGCTGCTAAATTGAAAGGTGTTAAATTTGGACGGCCACGGATCCCATTAACTGATGAATTTAAATTTGCTTATGAGGAATGGAGAGATAAAAACATTCCGGCTGTAAAATTAATGGAACGGCTGCATTTAAAACCTGGTGTGTTTTATAAATTAGCAAAAGAATATGAAACAACATTGCCGATGGAAAAACGGCGAAAAAAGAAACGATGAGAATACATAAAAAGGGGCTTATTATAGCCCCCGTTTTACACTATTAGGTTCATTTTGATTTTTCTTCATTATATTTTTCAATATATTCATTTAAAAGTTGCCGGAAAAATACATTTCCGGGTATAGCGGTTTCTGCTTTGAGACGTTTTAAAAATTGATGCTGTTCCTGTGTTATTTGAATTACTTTATTCACCATAACCGGTTTACCGGTTCTTTTTTCTTGAGTAACCACTTGTGGAGCCTCTTCTACAAAATCTGCTGCTAATGTCTTCACTCTTTGTAATTTAGATGCCATTATATTTTCTCCTTCCTATCTTTAAAATGCTTTTTATTTCTTTTACCAAATTCCGAATCTCTTCACTGGCCAAAGAATTTTTATTTTTTTCTACTACGCTCTTTCCTTCAGCGAAAGCATCCTTAAATAATTTTCTTGTTCCTATTGTTGTTTTGAAAAGATTTAATTTAAATTCGTTCTTAATTAACTCTTTGCATGCAGCAATATCTTTAATACTGCGCATTGAAATATCATTCAATAAAACAAAATCTTTGCTTTTATCTATTTTTGATTTATCCAAAATATTATAAAAATTTTCAAGACCAAGCAATTCTACTTGGGAAATTCCAACTGGTGTAATAATAAGATCAGACATTAATACAGCAATTCGGTGCAAATCATTATCCATTCCCCCGGAATCAATAATGATATGCTTTTTAGGATTTTCTGCATACTCATCAAGCAAATCTAAATCTTTTTCTGTTTTTCCTGGATAAACAACTAATGCCGGTTTCTTATTATTTTTCCGTAATTCGTTGAAATAATAAGAAGACTTTTGAATGTCGAGGTCAAAAATAGGCACATTCATGATGACTGCTAAATTAGTGGCAATAGTAGATTTTCCTACTCCACCTTTTGTGTGAGCAACATTGATTACCATTCTTTCTTCCTTCCTATAATATATTTATTTCATATCTATTATATACTAAATAAACATAAAATCAATAGGTTTTATATATTTTAAATATATTTATTTAGTATTCTTATGGTATAATATATTAAAAAAAATGGTGATTTTTAGAGAGGGAAATTTATTATGAAAAAAGAATATTTAGATGATTTAGTAGTCAGAATGGCTCACCATAGTACCGCTATCGAAGGAAATACTTTAACGCAAGGGGAAACAAAAAGCATTTTGATTGATGATATAATTCCCCGCCAGATGGGAAATAGAGAATACTATGAAGTGTTCAATTATAGAAAATTCATGAAGTGGCTTGGTGAAAATTATAAGGAACCGATGTCAATAGAAAAAATAAAAGAAATACATAAAATACTTTTAGAAAATATCAGGGATGATAATGGAAAATTCAAGAAAATAAAAAATATTGTCCTTGGCTCATCATTCACGCCAACACCGCCTTATATGGTTATTGAGAGTTTAGGAAATTGGATAGAAAACTTAGAATTTGCACTGAAAGAAGCAAATTCTAAGGAAGAAAAGATAGATGCTATCATGGAAAGTCACTTACGCTTTGAACATATCCACCCATTTTCAGATGGAAATGGCCGTGTTGGAAGGGCTTTAATTGTGCTTTACTGCCTAAAAGAAAGTATTCCCCCGGTTGTTATTGAAAAGGGACAAAGAGAACGTTATATTGCTGCCTTAAATAATGAGGATAAAAAAGAATTAAAGCTCTTAGGTATTGAATTGAGTGAAAAAGAGAAATCCCGGCAAAAATTAATAAAAGACATGATTCGAGAAAAAAGAAGCGGAGAGATTGAAAGATAATAAAAAGGACGAACTTAAATTCCGTCCTTTTTATTATTCCGAAAATGAAAATAAGCCTTCAGCTTATTTTCAAAAAATCGTACTTAATTTATATATTTTGTCATAGCATGAATTTTGGGACTATATCGTTCAAATTTTTCTCTATTTCTTCTTGTCCGGATCCGGGTAACCTCTTCCTTTATTCATTTCTTCAAAAGTAAGAGCTTTATCACTTATTTTTTTAAAACTATTATTTCCATATCCAACATTAGCTCGGAGTTCTCCTGCATTGTCTATATAAAAGTAGCATTCCCAATCACGAGCTAATTTATCTTTATCCGGTGTAAGATTATAGATGTTTTTTGTAGCATCTTTTGTATAAACATCTTTATTCAGATTCCAATCTCGATGTGGCAAATTTGATAAATGATACTGTGTAAGTATATACGAATCCGAATTTTTATTTTTTTCTATGACTAAATACGTTTCAAATTGGTCATCCCCTTTATTCCATGTTCCCAAAAATTTATCTCCCGGTGAGCTTCCGCAGCCGGCAAGAACAACTGTAAATGAAATAAAAAACAGTGCTAATACCTTCAATACGATTTTCTTCATCTTTCCGCTCCTTATAATTCACTAATTGCCTTTTCTACTAATATTCTAAATTTTTTGAAACTTTCATGATTAACTTCGTATGAAATATTACCACCGCTCCTCTTGTCATTAATAAATACTTTTTTTAATCCGCCGGGAGATACAACACCTTTAAATTCAAATAAGAATGAATTTTCCTCACATAATTTTTTGAAATCTTCTTCTGTAACGTCTTCCGGATCCGCTCTATACTCTGTTTGTTTTTCGAGAAATTGGAAAGCGGCTTCCTGCGTTTGCCTTAAAGCTGCTTCCTGCTGCTTCTTTGCTTCAGCTTTCCTTCTTTCAATTTCTGAAAGCCTTGCTGCTTCTGCTTTCACATCCTCTAATGTAGAATATGTTTTGTGGCAAGCAGCTGTTTTATAGTCTTTATGCCCATAAAAACAATGACCAGCGGAACAAATATATTGTAATTCTTTGTGACAATGTGGACAAATAATTATTTCCGCTTCCTGAACCGGTGATTCCTGCTCCGGTTCAACATCTATCACTTTACCGGTAGTATTTGATGCTTGTGGTTTGAAGGTAAATTCAAAATATTTTATCAATCGCCCCTCTTTTATTTTGTTAATTTGAAAATCTTCAAAATAAAGAGGCAGCTCTTTATTAATTGGGGTAAAAACTTTATTGTTTATTTTCCTCATATCATAAGATTCTGGAATATCCATCAGTCTTCTGAACTCTTCCACGGACACCCGATATACTCCTGTGCTTTTATATTGCTTTAAGAAACGAAAAAGATTTTTTGAATAAGTAGATTTTAAACTGGAAAATTCCTGTAACTCAAAAACTGTAAAATTTTTAGTTATCTCGTTCAAAATATAAGAGAATTTTGAATTTACGGCAACTTTTAAAACTTTTTTATTTGGATCTATTTCAAAAGTGGGGAATAAAACAAAATCTACCAACTTACCATCTTTTGTGGTAAAACCACAAGTGAATTTTAAAAACTTCCGGTTTGTTGTGCGTAATGTTTTTATAAATTCTTCTTCTTTTCTAAAAACAGATCCGGTTACGGTTTTAATATCTTGGAAGGAAATTTCTACATCTTTAATGCCTTCATCCCGCATGATAGAACACATTGTTAAAAAAATATTCATTTCCCGTGCCGTAAAATCTTTTAGTGTTACCAGATTTAAATTATTGTGATATTTAATCATGGTATGGTTCCTCACTGCCGGTAAATTCTTCATTCTTTACTTACTATATGTACCCATAGTATAATAGTATGGTACATATAATCTCCTTTCTTTGAATTTTTCATTGAAACCTTTCTTTGAATTTTTCATTGAAACCTTTCTTGAATTTTTCATTGAAACCTTTCTTGAATTTTTCATTGAATCCTTTCTTGAATACTTAATTTTGGCAAATTTAGTATAGATTATATGTACCCTAAATGTCAAACACGGGAACGCAAGTACCCGTGTTTTTTTTATGGGTACATATTTTTTATCACTCCTTTCTGTTTTTCTCTCTAAACTCGAAAATGGGGTACATATCCTCGAAAATGGGGTACATATCCTCGAAAATGGGGTACATATCCCTCGAAAATGGGGTACATATCCTCGAAAATGGGGTACATATCCCTCGAAAATGGGGTACATATCCTCGAAAATGGGGTACATATCCCTCGAAAATGGGGTACATATCCTCGAAAATGGGGTACATATCCCTCGAAAATGGGGTACATATCCTCGAAAATGGGGTACATATCCCTCGAAAATGG